>Ga0078972_1008089_pt1 | contig 22477 bp, 18 predicted proteins | sample YelNatPaOPGAMG01_FD_67568 | JGI IMG/M metagenome (GOLD analysis project Ga0078972, IMG submission 67568) | Hot spring thermophilic microbial communities from Obsidian Pool, Yellowstone National Park, USA - OP-RAMG-01 (SPADES assembly) (version 2) | ecosystem: Environmental > Aquatic > Thermal...
TGGACGTATTTTGCCCCACTTGCCCGCCAGTGGAGGACATTGGGGGCCGAAAGTAGCCAGGATTGAAACCCGATCTTTGTCGGAAAACAAGTCCACCGCTGAGCGGACAGTCACGTGCGGGTTCCCTCTTGCATTCTATAGACCGATGTGTTATGATAGGAGCAACCACAGCGGTCCGGGCGTGCTAGGTAAGGGGGAAGACCATGGCTGTCGCGGTAGATCTCTACACGGTCGACCATGTCATCCGGGGACTGCTGGATACGTCCGGCGAACGCCTGACCGACGTGCTCAATGCCAAGACCGAATCCGCCCTCATCCTGCGGGATGCGGAAGTGATCCGCCATCTCAGCCTTGGGAAAGTGCCTCCGCTACGCCTTCCGCTCGTGCGAGTGGAGAAGGAGCGCATCCTTTTTGGCATTCCCGTGGCCGAGCGCGACATCACCCATAAGAGCCTATACCGCAGGGCTTCACGCTTGGTGTTCGAGATCGTCGTTCTTTTGCCCAACTTTGAAGTCCGGGGCTCTATCCACCTGACCGAGCGGCTCGACGTCCGCCGGGTACTGGTCGTACGCCCCGAGGACTATATCCCGCTCACCAATGCTACGGCCACCTTTGTCCTTCACCCCCAGGTCGTTGTCCACGCAGGCACGATCGTCTTCAATAAGCGCCATGTAGCTGCGGTCGGCGAGCCGTTGGGCGCGGAATCCCCGGGGGCCGGAGCTCCTCCGGCTCCACCCCGGCCGGTTTGACAAACCCTACTCCGTTCATTACAATGCTCACGCCGCATCGTTCCGTCCTTGTTTTCGTGCCGCGCGCCGTGTTGGCGCTTTCTACGACCCAAGGAGCGCAGCATGAAGATCCATGAGTACCAGGCCCGGGCCATTCTGGCTCGCTACGGGCTGCCCGTGGTCGAGGGCGATGTCGCTGCAACACCCCAGGAAGCTCGGTCGATCGCCGAACGGCTGGGGCGGGCTGTTGTGCTCAAGGCGCAGGTCCACGTCGGGGGACGGGGCAAGGCCGGGGGGATTCGTATGGCGGCCACCCCTCTTCAGGCCGAGGAAATCGCCCGGGAACTACTGGGTTCCTCGCTCAAGGGGATCCCGGTGCGCCGGTTATTGGTAGCGGAAGCGGTAGAGATCGCGCGCGAGTTCTACCTGGGTGTGGTCCTTGACCGGGCGGCACGGCGTGTGACCGTGATGGCCAGTGCGGAGGGCGGCGTGGAGATCGAGACCGTCGCCCGTACGCGGCCCGAGGCGATCGTGCGGGTTACCGCCGATCCGTTCCTGGGGCTGCGGGGGGACCAGGCGCGATCCCTAGCCTTTGCCCTAGGCCTGCGGGGCGCGCAGGCGCTTTCCTTCGCACCCCTGGCCGCTGCGCTCTACCGGGCCTTCCTGGAGAACGATGCCACGCTCGCGGAGATCAATCCCCTGGTGCTGACGGCGGACGGGGAATGGCGTGCGCTTGACACTAAGATGGTCCTGGACGACAGCGCCTGGCCGCGGCATCCGGAGTGGGAAGCGCTGCGCGATCCGGAAGCTGAGGATCTGGCCGAAGCCCAAGCCCGGGCGCACGGTCTCAGCTATGTAAAGTTGGATGGTGAGATCGGATGCATGGTGAACGGGGCGGGCCTGGCAATGGCCACGATGGACACCGTCCAGCTGTACGGCGGCCGGCCGGCGAATTTCCTGGACATCGGGGGCGGCGCGCGCGCGGAGAAGGTGGCCGCTGCCCTGCGGATCATCCTCTCCGATCCGAACGTCAAGGCCGTGCTGTTCAACATCTTCGGGGGCATCACTCGCTGTGATGAGGTTGCCCGGGGCATCGTGGCTGCCTTGGAGGAGGTGCGGCCGGCCGTCCCCCTGGTCGCCCGGTTGGTGGGCACCAATGAGGAGGAGGGGCGACGCATCCTCCAGCAGGCCCGTTTGATCACCGCCGACACCATGGCCGAGGCGGCTCAGAAGGTCGTCGCGCTCTGTCGCGGAGGCGGTACATCCGTATGGTAGAGGTTTTGGAGCGAGCGGCATTGCTCCAAGAGGCGAAACGGCGCAGAAAACTCTACCCAACCACGGCAGCTCTCCGTCTGGCCGGCCTCTGGTTCCCCGGCCCTGGGCCGACCGCAGCGCTTCGCGCGGCACTGGACGCCTGTACGGCTTTCCTGCCGCTTCCGCTCCTTGCCCACTGGGTTTGGCATCCCCTGGGGTACCTGGTGGTTGTGCCCGAGGTACCCGCCGGCCTGGCCCCGCGAAGTTCCTGCTACCTCCAGGGAGAGGTGACCATCGAGGGAAAACCGTTCTGCAACGTCGCGTGCCTCCGAGCCCAGGACCTCGCCGAGGGGCGGGGGGTCGCGCAGCACGAGCTGGCCCATTTGCTCGATCACTTGCTCGGGAGCGATGGCCGGCTGAACGGCGCCTTCCTTTCGGACGGTGCCGGAATCACGCCGACCCTTTGTGCCTGGGCCGAGGAGCTGGCCAGATGTTACCGTGACCGCGTCGACCGAGGAGGGCATACTTCCGTCGGCCCGCGTGGCTACCTGGCACGGGGCATCCAGAGCTATTGCCTGGATCCCGAGCGGCTGCGCCGCGAGGATTCCCGACTGTTCCATTTCCTGTCTGAGCGGTTGCTGAACGAGGCCTCCTGGCAGGAACTGGCGCAGCGGCAAGAATGGAAAGGAGATCCCGTTGGCGATCCTGGTCGATGAGAACACCCGCCTGGTCGTCCAAGGCATCACCGGGCGAGAAGGAGAGTTCCACACCCGGCAGATGCTGGCGTACGGGACAAAGGTCGTCGCTGGGGTGACGCCCGGCAAAGGGGGAGGGGAAGTGGCGGGCGTTCCGGTCTTTGACACGGTGGCGCAGGCCGTGGCGGCAACTGGTGCGAACGCTTCCATCGTCTACGTGCCCGCGCGCTTTGCGCCGGAAGCGATCTATGAAGCCGTGGACGCGGGCATCCCGTTCATCGTCTGCATCACCGAAGGTATCCCGGCACTCGACATGGTCTCGCTGTGCGCGTACGTACAGGCCCGTGGGTCGCGGCTTTTGGGGCCGAATTGTCCCGGGATCATCTCCCCAGGCCGGGCCAAGGTAGGGATTATGCCCGGACACATCCATATGCCTGGCCCGGTGGGCGTCGTCTCTCGTAGCGGCACCCTGACCTATGAAGTGGTGGATGCCCTCACGCGCTCCGGACTGGGCCAGACGACCTGCGTGGGGATCGGCGGCGACCCGATCATCGGTACGACCTTCCTGGATGTGTTGGAACTGTTCCAGGCCGATCCGGAGACCCAAGCCATCGTGCTGATCGGAGAGATCGGCGGTACGGACGAGGAACGGGCTGCGCGTTATATTGTCGAGCACGTGACCAAGCCTGTGGTCGCCTATGTGGCCGGCCGCACTGCGCCGCCGGGGAAACGGATGGGCCACGCTGGCGCGATCATCGAGGGTGGAACGGGCACGGCAGAAGAAAAGATCGCCGCCCTCCGGGAGGCCGGTGTGGATGTGGCCGAATACCCCGCACAGGTTGCGGAGCTCGTGGCGCAGCGGCTGAGGAGCCCGGCTCGTTGAAGGTTTGATGTTCCACGTTTCCATCACTGTGGGGGAACAGGATGCGTTTCTGGAGACGCCCCCTCGATGAGGGAAAGGTACTGGTGGAGCACGGAAGGGTGCACATCATCGTCGAGCGGTGCAAAGGGTGTGGCTTCTGCGTGGAATTTTGCCCGCTGGACGTCCTGGAAACCTCGGACTCGTTCAACAGCAAGGGGTACCACCCTCCGGTGATCGTGCGCCCGGAAGCGTGTGTGCGCTGTGGGCTGTGTGAGATCATCTGCCCAGAGTTTGCGGTGTACGTGTTGCGCGACGGGGAACGGCCAGCCCAGGTTCGCCGCAACGAAACCCTGCACACGCCTTGACTTGGCGGCTCTTTCCTTAGGCGCAGCCGGTGTTGTCGGAAAGGGGGTGGTCGCGCTCGCGATTCGGTGCCGGTTCGCGGTGGGCCGCCGACCCGGCGCGCTGGGCTTTTCCCGCACCTCGCGCGGGATCGCCGGTGGCCGGGGGCACGAAAGGAGGAGGGCATGCCGGGAAAGGTTGCCATCGTAGGCGTCGGGTGGTATGGCTTCCGTTCCATCTCTCCGGAACTCTCCTACAAGGAGATCATGTACGAGGCTGCGGTGCGTGCCTATGCGGACGCGGGCATCGACCCGCGTACCGACGTGGACAGCTTTGTCACGGTGGCCGAGGATTTTTCCGAGGGCACGAGCATTTTCGATGAGTATGTGCCCGATCAGCTTGGCGCGGTGTTGCGCCCAAACGTGACGATCCCTGGGGAGGGGCTACACGGCCTGATCACCGCCTACATGCAGCTTTGCACTGGCCGGTTTGACGTCGTGGTGGTCGAGGGACACTCGAAAGCGTCCAACATCCGGTACCCGGCACACATTCTTGCCTACGCGATGGACCCGGTCTACAACCGGCCCCTTCGTGTTCATCCCTGGTTTGTGGCGGGCCTGGAGATGCAGCGCTACCTGTACGAGACGGGGACTACCCTGGAGCAGTGTGCTCAGGTCGTGGTGAAGAACAAAGCCAATGCGCTCTTTAACCCACTGGCTGCCCATCCGGCCACCCTCACCGTGGACGACGTGCGCAACTCGGAACCGGTCGCTCAGCCGCTCACCCGGCTGGAAATTGCCCCCCCTGCCGATGGGTGCGTCGTGATGGTTCTTGCCTCGGAGGCGACCGCCCGCGCCCTTACGAAGCGACCGATCTGGATCTTGGGCGTGGGCTGGGCCAACGGTTCCTACAGCCTGGAACACCGCGACTGGGTCGAGCTAGACTACGTTCGACAAGCAGCTCAGATGGCCTACCGCACGGCCGGCATCCGTTACCCACGCGGCTCCCTGGATTTCCTCGAGGTCGACGACACGTTTGCCTACAAAGAGCTCCAGCACCTGGAAGCCATGGGGCTCTGTGGCCCCGGTGAGGCCGGCCGTCTGACTGAGGACGGCACCACCTCCCTCGAGGGCGACCTTCCCGTGAACCCCTCCGGCGGTAGCCTGGGGTGTGGCCATCTGTTGGACGCCTCTGGCCTGGCCCGAGCGCTGGAACTCGTGCTGCAGCTGCGCGAGGAGGCCGGTGCCCGACAGCTCCCGGATGTACACGTCGGAGCCGCCCTCTCCTGGCGGGGCATCCCAAGCACCAGCGCCGCCGTGGTCATCCTCAGCAACGAGGATTGAAAGGAGGAAGGCGATGAGAATGCGTCGCGTTGCCCTGGTCGGCGCGGGGATGACCCGGTTCGTGCGACGGGCCCTCGAGACCGCGGACGAACTGTCGTGGCAGGCCAGCAAGATGGCGCTCGATTCCTGCGGCTTGACGCTGGAGGACATCGATGCCGTGGCCTTTGGTACGGCGCCGGATGCCTTCGACGGCGTGCACATGAACGGCGAATACTGCGCTCCGGGCTGCGGTGCTTTCGGTAAACCGTTCATCCGCTGCTACGTCGGCGGAGGTACCGGTGTGATGGCCGTGATCCACGGCTGGTATCACGTGGCGAGCGGCCTCTTTGACACTTGCCTGGTCGTGTGCGAGGAAAAGATGTCCTCCTGCCAGCCGCACCCGCAGGGGGCTTTCCTGACCATCTTTGACCACACGCTTGAGCGGCCGCTCGGGCCGAACCTGCTGTGGATCTTTGCCATGGAAATGAATGCCTATATGTCGCGCTACGGGCTCAGCAAGCGCGATATCGCCCTGGTCACGGTGAAGAACCGGGCGAACGCCAAAGATCACCCATGCGCCCTCCTCGGAGAGGAGATCACCGTCGAGGAAGTGCTAAACTCCGAGGTCATGGCCTGGCCGGTGCAACGGCTCGACGTCAGCCCGATCTCCGACGGCGCGGTAGCGGTTGTCTTGGCTGCGGAGCCGGTCGCCCACCGCGTGACCGAAAGGCCCGTGTGGATCGAAGGGGTCGGCTGGAGCCTGGAGACAGCGTATTGGACGAACCGAGACCTTTCCTATCCGTTGCAGGTCGAGCAGGCCGCGCGTATGGCCTACGAGATGGCGGGGATCACCGAGCCGCGCAAGCAGATCCACATCGTCGAACCGTACGACCCGTTCGACTATAAGGAGCTGCATCACCTGGAAGGGTTGCTCCTGGCGGACAAGGGCAAGGCCCCGGAGATGACCGCGCTGGGCATCACTCGCCGGGACGGGGACCTCCCCGTTTGTCCCTCCGGAGGGCTTCTCGGGGTAGGCAACCCGATCGCTGCGGCCGGCCTGATGAAGGTCGCCGAGATCTTCTGGCAGCTCCGCGGGGAGGCCGGGGCACGTCAGGTGCCCGGGAACCCGAAGCGCGGGCTGGCGCAGGCCTGGGGAGACCTCATGCAGGTCGGCACCGTGGTCATCTTGGGCGTGGCCTGAGGAGGCGATCATGAGCGAGCATATTTCGGTCTATCCCGGAACGCCCCTGAAGGAGCGCGACTTTGCGGAAGGAAAGGTGCTATGCGAGTGGTGGGTGCCGCGCGCGGAATACGCCTGGGACGCTGGAGTGGCAATCGGGCGCTTCTTGCGCGAGCTGCGCGCCGGACGCCTGATCGCTCGACGTTGCCCCCAATGCCGCCGTGTGCTCGTCCCTCCACGAATGGTCTGTGAACACTGCTTCTGCCCGACCAGCGATTGGGTCTACCTCCCCGGCACAGGTGCCGTGAAGACCTTTTCCATCTGCTACGTTACCTGGGACATGCAACCGCTGGAAGAACCGATCATTCCCGCCGTGATCGCGCTGGACGGTGCGTCGCCAGGCGGTGGCATCATGCACCTGTTGGGAGAGGTGTCGCCGGAGGCTGTGCGCATCGGGCTGCGGGTGGAGCCTGTGTTCCGGCCGGCTGGGGAGCGCACCGGCGCCATCACGGACATCCGCTACTTCCGGCCGATCGCGGAGGTGAACCCATGAGCCTGACCGAACGGCTGCAATCCCTGGAGCACGCCATCGCCTGGAAAGGGGAGATCCCGCTGCAGAGCCGTTATACCCTGGGGCTCGCGGGAGAACGGTTCTTCCGGGAGATCCGGGACCATGCCCGGTTGCTGGCGACCCATTGCCCGGCCTGCGATTGGACCTATTTGCCGCCCCGTGCCTACTGCGAACGCTGTCTGGCAGAGCTCACCGAGTGGGTCGAGATCCCTCCCTCTGGGGTCGTCTACTCCTACACCGTGCTCTACCGGGACCTGGACGAACAGCCGCTCGACCCGCCGCTGGTGGTCGCATTCGTGCGTCTGGAGGGGTGCGACGGGGGTCTGATCCACTACCTTTTGGTGGAACCCGAGCAGGCTTATATCGGCATGCCGGTCGAGGTCATGTTCCGCGAAGAACGGAAGGGCTCGATCCAGGATATCGCCGGCTTCCGGCCGGCCTGAGGCAGCGGAGGCAGGAGGCTGAGCGTTGCTGTTGCCTCCTGCCTCCGCACGGATCTAGAGCTCGCGCCGGATCAGGACGAGCGTCAGGTCATCGAAGGGAGGCTGACCCTCCCCGAACTCCTTCAACGCTTCCAGGACCGCGGCCTGGACGTCGGGGAGGGCATCGGCGCGGCGATCGGTCACGATGCGGGTCAGCCGCTCCAGGCCGAACTCTTCCTCGTGCCGGTTGATCGTCTCCGTAACCCCGTCCGTATAAAGCACCAGGGTATCTCCCGGCCGCAGTTCCACGACCCGCTCTTCCAGACGCGCGTCCGGAATGACCCCCAGAATCACCCCGGGTGCTTGCAACAGGGCAGTTTCCCCATCCGCGCGCACCAGCAGCGCAGGGTTATGCCCCGCACTCGCATACCGCATCTCGCCCGCCTGGGGATCGAGGACACCGTAAAAGACCGAGACGAACATCTCCGCCTGGGAGTCCTCCAAAAGGAGGCGGTTCACGTGGCCGAGGGCTTCGGCAGGGGAAGCGTGGTTGACCGCGCTGGCGCGCACCAGGCTTCGCGACAGCACCATGAAAAGCGCCGCCGGCACCCCCTTGTCGGAAACATCCGCTACCACAATTCCCAGCCGTCCATCGGGCAGCGGGACGAAATCGTAAAAATCCCCGCCGACCGCCCGTGCTGCTTCCCAGGCCGCTCCGATGGACCAGCCGGGGATCTGGGGGCAGCATTCGGGAAGGAGACGACGCTGGATCTCGCGGGCCACTGCCAGTTCCTGCTCCAGCCGTTGGCGGACCTCCGCCTCTTGCCGCAAGCGCGCCTCCTGGATGGCGATCCCAGCTTGGTGGGCCAGGCCGGAGAGGATCGTCTGCTGTTTTCCGCTCAGAGGAGTGCCTCCTGCACCCAGGCCGAGGAGGAGCACGCTGCAAACCTCCCCGCCGGCGACCAGAGGATACAGCCATCCACTCCCGCCGGGCAAAAGCCCCGAGACCGCGACGGGCATTCCTTCCACGTCTGGCTCTGCCACCAGAGCCAGCGGCGTGGCACCTTGGACCACCCGCGCCAGGGCCGGTATCACCCGGGAATCCAACACCTGGCCTTCGAGCGCCTTCCATCCCGCTCCGTAGCCGTGAGCCACGCGGAACACGCCACTTTCCCTTTCGCGCAAGAGAAGGACGCACGGTTCCGCGCCGATGAGCAGCGGCACCAGCCGCACGACGGTCTCCAGCGTTTCGCTCAGGTCTCGGGCGCGGGCGATGTTCTGTGCGACCTGCAGAAGCGCGTTTAGCACCCAGGCTTCCTCCTGCTCGGCCCGGTAGAGACGGGCATTTTCAAGCGCTACCGCAATCTGGTCCGCGAGCGTGCGCAGGATAAAGAGATCTTCGTCATCGAAGGCGTCCACCTCATCGCTCTGGACATCGAGGACGCCGACCACGTCGTTTCCAACCTTCAGGGGAACGGCGACCTCGGAACGCACATCCTTCTGGTCCGGCAGCCACCTGGGGTCCTGGCAGACATCGCCCACGATCGTGGCCTCCCCGTGCCGTGCGACCCAGCCAACAAGCCCTTCCTCCAGGGAGAGCCGGCCTTGCCGGGCTTCCCAGAAGGGGTTTTCCGGGTCGGTGCTGGCGCGGAAGATCACCTCTTCCCGCTCCGCATCGACCGTGAAGATATGGGCGTGGGAATACCCAAAGCGAGAGCGCACCAGCCGCACGACCTGGTTCAGCAGGGCATCCAGGTCGAGGATCGAAAGGATGCTGCGCATGACCTCGGCGATCGTTTGCAGCTGTACCGCGCGCCGACGCTGGGCTTCGTACTGGCGGGCCGCCTCCAGGGCGACCGCGGCCTGGTCCGCCAGCGCCAACAGCAGGGTGAGGTCGGCCTGGGCGAAAAACCCGGGCTGCGGATGGGTGAGCGTGATCGCGCCCCAAGGGGTATCTCCGTGCAGGATGGGAACAGCAACCGCAGACCCTACGGCCTGTGCGCCGGGGAGCCAGCGCGGGTCTTTCCGGACGTCTGGGAGCAACGCGGCCTGCCGGTTGTGGATCACCCAACCCGCCAGCCCGCGCTCCAGGATCAGCCCCAGATCGGTCTGGGGTCCCTCTTGGGTGGAGATCGCGCGCGGGGTCTCCCGGCGGGTGCCCAGCAGCAAGATGACCCCGTCGGCTGCTTTCAGGCTTTCCAAGGCGCGTTGAAGCAACCGCTGGAGGAGGTCATCCAGGTCCAGCCGGCGTGTCAGGTCGCGGGTAACGTCCTGGAGGAGGCGCAGCCGGTCGCGCTCCTCGCGCACCGCGGCATAGAGGCGTGCGTTCTCGGCCGCGATGCGCTCCAGTTCGGCCGCCCGCTCGCGCGCTGCCTGGTACAGGCGGGCTTTCTCGATCGCTAGCGCCGCCTGGTCGGCGATGAAGGACAGGATGCGCAGGTGTTGTTCATCGAAGGCGGCCGGCCGTCGACTCTGGATCGAGATCGAGCCAATCGCTTCACCGGACGCCAGGAGCGGCACGAACACCCCGGAGCGCGGAGGATCGGGGTCCAGGTAAAGGGGGCGCGCCGGCAGCCGGTCCATTTCTCGGACAAAGTCGCGCACCAGCAGGGGCTGCTTGCTCTCCCGCATCCAGCCCACGATCCCCTTGCCCCGGGGGACCGTGACTGTGAGCGGAGGCTGACGTACACCGTCGCGGACGCGAATGGCCAGGGTGAAAAGGTCCCCTTCGAAGAATCCCAGGTGGAAAAAGGAGGTGTCCACGATGTGGCTCGCCTGCTGGTAGACCAGTTCTGCCAGGGCCTCGACGCTCATCTCGGCGTGCGCGACCGCGCGACCGATCTCGTTGAGCACCATAAGCTCGCGGACATTGTGCTGCTGTTGCAGGGTGATGCGCACGAGCCGCTGGATGACCAGGCTGGTCGCGATCAGGCCGGCCGACATCAGGAGGAAGGCGCCCGGGCTCCCGCTCGCGTAGAGGAACGCGACCAGCACAGATAAGGGAAGCGGTGCGAGCTCGATCAAAAGGGAGGGCACGATCACCGCGTGCAGCCAGTCGCGGACACGCTTCCAGCCGCCCAGGATCGCTTCGGCAATGCCCCAACCCAGGTGGTCCATCAGGAACCAGGTCACGAGCAGGAGGAGAGTTGGTCCGGCCAGGGAAAGGTCGATCCTGTAGAGGGGGGCAGGACCGCCAACCCGTTGGTAGAGCGTTCCGCTCACAAGCGCCATCCAGCCTTTTAGCCCGCTGTCGAACGCGAGGTTCCCGACTAGCACCGGCCCGGCCAGCTCGGATCCCTCGCGCCGGGCTCGGACGCCTTCGACCAACCCTCGTTCGATTTGATACAGGAACGCACCCGCAGCCGCGACCCAGGCACCTCCAACTGGGCCAAACAACAGGATGGCTGCCAGGTCCACGATACCTACCAGGCTATGCGTCTCGCGTGGGACGACGCGGCTCCCGAGCCCCTTCATGAGGAGAGAGAGGAGGACAAAGAGGGGCCAGGCACGGTGGAAGAACACGGGCGGCACGTTCAGCCGCCACCGGAAGAGTATGGCCCACGCCGCGAAGCACACGAGGATACTCAGGGCTACGAAGGCCTCACGACGGCCCCTGGGAGGATTCCCCCGGACCACTTTCTTGCTCCAGGGCTCGTAGTGCCGCTTCTCGCGTGTCGAAGGATGGGAAGATTTCCGAAAAACCCGTGATCCGCAGTACGCGCGCGACGTTCGGCTGCGCGCAGCAGAGGACGACCTGTCCCCCTCGTTCCCGCAGTTCCTTGGCGATCACCAAGAGCACGCGCAAGCCTCCGCTGCTCAGGTAGGTTACTTGGGCCAGGTCGACCACGAGATGTCGCTGGCCCAGGTCCAACGGCTGCCGGAGCAGGCGCTCCAGCTCCGGGGCGCGGGTCGCATCCAGCCGGCCGGCCGGAGCAAGCACGGATACGCCGGCCGGACCTCCCGCCACCCGCGTGCCGTAGCGCACCAGGGTGAGGACGTTTTCCTCTCCCTCCACCGTGAACTCGACCCGGTCCATCAGGCGGCGCATGAGGTAGATCCCCAGCCCTCCCTCCTGTCGCTCCTCGAGGGGTGCCTCGAGGTCGGGTTCCGGCACCAACGAGGGATCGAACCGCCGCCCGCGGTCGCGCAGCTGCACGAAAAAATCGGAGCCTTCCCGCCAGCAGAGCACCTGGAATGTGCCCTCCAACCCGGCCTCCTGGTATCCGTGGACGATGATGTTGGTCGCAGCCTCGTCGACCGCCATCTGGATGGCAAAGAGGTCGCCTTCCTGCACCCCGAGCTTCCGTGCACACTCCGAGACGAACTCGGAGAGGATGCTCAGCTGGTCCAAACGCGCCGGGAAACTTCGCTCCGATTTCCGCATGGCTTCGCTCTTACTGCCCCAATCGTCCCGTGCCCGTAACGGCGGGACGAACCTTCTTCGAACAATGGGCACTCGTGGTGATGATAGCATAGCCCCCCGCTATTGACAAGCCGCACGGCCATGGTAAACTGTGGTGCGGGATCCCGAAAGTAGCGAAAAGGCAGGATGTACCATGAGTGACGGGGACACCTCTGCGGGAGGGGCGGCCGGCCGGTCCAGAAGTTTCGGTTGTCTTTTGGCTGCCGGGCGTGTGCTTCTCATCCTGGTGGGATTGATCCTCGCCGTGCTCGCACTGTGGAAAGGTGGGTGGTATGCCCTGATCGCCTGGCTGCTCACCCTCGTGCTGCTCATCGACACCTCAGTGAACGTCTTCTACAGCGTGTACGAGGAAACCGGCTCGCGCCGGTGGGGCTGGTTGCTATGGATCGCGGCCTTCCTGTTGGGGTTTCCGGGGGCCCAGCGCATCACATCGGAGGGGAAGCTGGTTCCGACCAAGCCACCCGGGCCTCTCGGACGGCTGTTCGCCCGCTTCGGTGTCTCAAGGGAGCTGGTCATCGAGGGAGGCTGGGCGGCGGTGCTGGAACGACGTGGGCAGTTCACGCGCGTCTGCGGCCCCGGGCGCTACACGCTGCAGCGCTTTGAAGAAGTCGCCCACGTCATCGACCTGCGGCCGCAGGTGCGCACGGTCGAGGTGAAAGGGGTACGGACGGCGGACGGCCTGACGTTCGACGTCGAATTGGACGCTCGTTTCCGGATCTCCGCAACGGATCCGCCCGGGGCGGGTGGTGGGACAGGGGCTGCCGGGACGATATCCCAAACCGCCCCCTCCGGTTCGGGCGCGGACGGCTCGGGCACAACAACGGCTCCGCCCGGGGCGGGTGGTGGGACAGGGACCGCAGGGACAACATCCAAGGTTGCACCCTCCGGTTCTGGCGCCGACGGTTCACAGACAACGGGAGTCCCAACAGCTACCCCTACCTACCCGTTTTCAGCGACTGCGATCCAGACCCTCGTGTACAACGGGGGAATCCTGTACCAGAAGGAAGGGCAAGGATCGGGCAACCAGCTGGGCACCGGGGACAGGAGCGAAGGCCGGTTCGAGGATTGGCGGGACACGGTCGTCCGTGTTGTCCAGCAGGCGGTGCGTGACGTAGCCGCAGGAGTCCGGCTGGAGCAGATCCTTTCACTGCAGGACAGTCTGCCAAGCGCGCCCTCAGGTGTTCCTACTTCCCAAAGATTCCCGGAACAACTGCCACAACCGGGTCGAGCGTGGCTCGGAACAGCGGTGTTTGGCAAGGCAAAGAGCCAACTCGAAAAACTGGGCGTGGAACTTCTCGGCATCGACCTGCAAGGCTTTGTGGTTCCCCCAGAGGTCCAGGATTTCTTCCTCAAATCGCTGCGCAGGCAGATCGATATCGAGTGGGCAAGGGCGCAAGAAGAAGCGATCCACCGCATCGCGGAGGGGCTGCAGAAGGCTCTCGGAACGATCCGGCAGGCAACGGAAGACACTCTGCCAGAAATCCGCCCCCACCTGCTGGTGACCCTGACCGACTTGTTGCAGCGCATTTCGCAGGACTTCTTGCGGTTGACCGCGCCCTACCGGACGATCGCCCAAATGCCCCCCAAAGCCCAGGGGCCTGCCACGCCTGAGGGAAAGGAATGACCAGGGGAGTCGTCCTGCGAACTATGGAAACGGGCCTGTTCCTTCCAAGCCGAGGTCTGGTTTCCCGAAAGCGCGCCCGCCTCAGCCTTCGCACGGATCGGTGGGCGCTTCTTTCCAGTGGCGCTTTTTCCGGGCCAGAGGTGGCGGGAGTTGGATCGGGCTGCCCAGGCTGGCCAACAGGCCCTGACAGATATCGGCAAAACCGCGCAAGTATGCTTCCCGGCGCGCCTTCGGCAAGGACGGGGGAGACGAAAGCGTCGAGGCGTAGAGTGAGGTAATCAGGTTCTCCAGGTCTTCCAGGAGCCAGAGTTGGGTGATGACGCCGTGTGGCTTCTGCGTGCTCTGCGTCGGGGAGGGAATCCCCGCGAGTTCAGGGGAAAACCCCAGGGCGACGAGGATGCACTGCGTGGCCACGGTGCAGCCACTGGCGTATGCCCTGGCCGCTTCCTCGGGCGGTGGCCCGACGCCGTCGCCTGTGGCCGGCCCGAAGGGAGCCAGTTTGGCTCCGAGCAAGGCGGCCAACAGGTTCTTCACGTCGTCCCGGCTCCAGCTGCGCGATGGCACGGCATCCCTCTTGGGCGGGAATCTGTTGCGATTGCAGTATAGCACACCTGTTCGAGTCTGTCGACCCGGAGGCAAACGATGGCCATGCCCAGTCTGATCCAGCGCTTTCCGCTGCAGCTCCTCTCCTACCAGGACCTGCAGGAGGCGATCGACGAGGCAGCCCAAGGGGTGCTTCCCGCGGGCGCCAGTTCCGAGGTGACTGACGCGTGGACAGGGCTCGCTCAGCAGGTACGGAACGTCTTGGCGGAGGCCTTCCTTTCTGGTGCTCCGGCCGCCCTCCCTGTGGCGCAGCAGGTGGAAGCGCTCCTGGCCCAGCTTGACTCGCGCATGGGAGCGGAAAGCTGGCAGGCGCTCCGGGTGGCCTACCGGACCTTCCTCGACCGGATCTACGGCGCGCTTTTCCAACACGTGGTCCATCAGGTGCCTACCTCAACCTTTACCGCGGCAGGACAGTTCTACTTGGGCGGCCTGGTCGTTTCCCGGCAAGCCTGGTTGCCGCACGGACGCTCCGCGCTGCAAACGCTGATCCAGCTGCTGGACGATGGGGGCTTCCGTCTGGAGCTGGAGTTTGGCTGGCGCCCACTGGGAGAGCCGCAGGCAGCGGAATCCCCTCGGCCACAGAGGCACCATCGGTAAACCGCACTTCTTAGAACGCTCACTTCCGCCAAGTTGGCGATCAGCCACGGGCCCGCCTAGCCCGGTGGCAAGCACACGGCCGATGCGGTTCTCCGCATTTCGATTCGCGCGTCGCACAGGATCCTTCCGACATAAGGCGGGAGAAAGGCCGGCCGTCGGCCCCGGCATCGGTTTGCCTGCAAACGGGCTAGTACAAGGGCTTCGTAGCGGTGTCATAGCACCCGAAATCCTCTGGCAAAGCCCCCCTCAGGCGCGGATTCCCTCAGCCGTTCGGCGTGCGACCGCCAGATGGAAGGTATGCACCGCTTCCAGGGGTGCCTCAAGCCGTGCACCGGTCTCCCGCAGCCAGCCGCGCACTTCGTCGAGCGCGGCCTGGTGGACGGCCTCCGGCACGGCCCAGGCGTCGGAAAAGACGCGTTCCTCGATGGTGCGAAGCACATCGGCGAGACAAGTGCGGGTTGTCCAGGAAGCCACGTCCTCTTCCACAACCAGCTGGAAACCCATCCCTTCCAGGGCGCAAAGGACACGCCTTGGATCGTGCTCACCCGGGCGGTCGACGCTTGCCCCGCATGCGACGACAGCCTTCCGCCACCGTTCCCGGACCTCCGCCAGCCGACTTCCGGGATCCGCGTGCCCTCCCCACCCGAGGAGGAAAGCACCGGCGGGGCGTAACACGCGTGCTGCCTCCCGTAACCCATTCTGCCACCCAGCCACCAGGTGGAACACGTGCACCGCCAGGACCGCATCGAAGGCGCGAGCAGGAAAAGGCAGCGCGGTGACATCTCCTTCCACCACCCCAATGCGCCATCCTTCGGGCTTTGCCCGCAGCACTTCGAGCATCGAGCGAGAAAGGTCGATTCCCCACACGGCAAGCCCTTCTGCCAGGAGTGGCAGGGCCAGCCGCCCGGTACCAACGCCCAGCTCGAGCAGACGATCTCCCGGCTGCAGACCCGCCAGTCGGCAGATCACACGCGCGACCTGGCGATCGACCCCTGGCGGGAAGCCCCGGGTGCGGTCATAGAAGGCCGCGGCACGGTCAAAAGCCAGAGAGGCTACCGAAGGCCTCGATCCCATCCCCTTTCCCTCCAACGCTCGATCACCGTCGTACGATCACTTCGCCCAGATCGACAGCGTCCCCCAACACTTGGCCTTCCGGCCCAACGACCGGCAGTCGCTCCACCGTCGCCGGGTCATATACGGCAACGATCAGGCGGTAATGCCCACGAGGCGCACCGGGTTCGACCCCAAGCGGTAGGTCCTCGCGCACCGTCTCGTTGCGCTTCCAGGTCGTCGTCGGGTGCCCCTGGCCGCCCAGGGGCACATCCACCTGGCCGAAGAGCCGTCCCGGCCCGACCACCTGGAGCGTGACCACGTAGTTCACCGGCATCGGGCCCCGACAACGCCATTCCAGGGAGACCGGAAGCGTTTCCCCTGCTGCCAGGGGGGCCCTCCGGAATTCGTAGCCCACCAATTCGAGCATGTCCCCAAAGTGCACTGCTGCCGCGGTATCCAGCGGCCGCACGTAGAGCGGCAGGGGATCGCTGGGCAATGCCGTCAGTTGCTGAACCGTCCCCTGAACGACCTGGAACTGCGCCACCGGGATCGCTTGCTCCGCCTCGTGGATCCAGAGGCTCACGAAGTAGGAACCGTCCCGGATCGGTGGCCACGCCTCTGCCCCTCCGTGGGGCGGAAGCGGCATGGCCTGCCCGTCCAGGAGCCATCGCGCTTCTCTGGCTGCAAGGTCGACTCGCAGCTGCACCGCTCCGTTTCGAGGGAGTGAGAGAGGTCCCCACCAGGCATAGTGCGCGGCGCCGCTGTAGGTGTTCTCCCAGACCTCGAGCGTCGCCCGCAGGACCCGGACCTCGGGTGTGGCTTGCCGGATCTCGATGACTAGGGACGTGTCCTGGGCTTCTGTGCGACTCAGGAAAGCGATGGCCCGGGGCACTGACAACCAGCCCGGTTGCTCTTTATCCTCCCGAACAGCTGCCCAGCAAAGGGCCGCCTGCCCGGGGCCACCCGCAGTCACCTCCACGCGTCGGGCAGATGGGTGGAGTGGGGTGCGGTAGATGGAGAAGCCAGTCGGGATCTGCAGCTCCTCCGCCGCTCCGTCGTCCCAGTGGAGCAGCCCGGGGCTTTCGGCCAGCGAAACCCAGGCCAGAAGCAGCGTGCCCGAGGCGGGTTCGTCCCAAGGGAGCGGCTCCAGCGCCAGCGACTCCCCGCCCACATAGAGGTAGAGCGGCGTATCCGGCGCGACCTTGCGACATGGCCCCGACAGCGCCAGGAGTTGCCCTGCCAGGGGGGTCTGAGCGAGCGCCGGCTCGGCGTGCTGGCCCGCGCAGTTGCCCTGTCGGAGGTCGAGGAAGGTGCGCTGGGCTGGGTCGCGCCGGTAAAGCGCCATCCCGCCGCCCTGCCACACGCGGTCTTCCAGGGAGAGGCCCAACACGTAAGGATTGTCCCGGTGATCCAGCAGGGCATACGGGAAAGCTTCACCAGGCCGGCAATCGCTCATCCCGCTGTAGCCGGTAGAGACGGCCCCGCGCAAGGGGTGATCGCGCAGGAAGTAGGCCAGAAGGCCGGTCACGGGACCGGCGCGTTCTGGCCGGTTGGTCAGGTAGACGGGAGCTCCCGGTTCGATCAGTGGTAGTGACTGCTCCACTTGAAGGAGTTCCTGGTCGAAGAGGGCCGGCCGATCGCTATAACGAGCGATCACCCGACCACAGGACCACCCCACTAGCCCCACGAGGAGCGCGCCCAGCGCAGCGGCCGTGGCCCAAACGGTCCCACGCCTGCGCCTGGGCAAAGGCAGCGCGAACAGGCCTTGCACTCCTAGGCCCATGAAGAACGGGGCCACGTAGACGGCCCCCTTCATGAACGCGTATGGGTACGGCTGCGCGCGCCGGAGCAGCGCGGCGCCGATCGGGAACCCTTGAGCGCGAAAGAAGGCGAGTGTGCCCGCGAGCGTCCCCCGGAGCCAGAGGAGGTATAATGCCCCGGGGACAACCGTTGCCAGCCACAGCCATCGGGTACGGCAGCGGACCAGCGCCAGCAGGGATAACCCGGCAATCCCCCACGCCGCCACGAGTTGGAGGGCGTGCAAGAAGGCCGGCACTGCCTCCGCCTGGACACCAAAGGGCGTCAGGCCCAGGATCTCCACGCCGGCAATCATGCGGGTGAGTCCCAGGGTCGTCTTGGGGATGGAGTAGCGAAAGGCAAAACCCTGCTGGTAGTCCAAGACCGTGCCCCACGCAAGAAGCAGGGAACCTGCAGCAGCGCCCAGGCCGGCCAGGAGGCCGGACGTCCACTTGCGGGAAGAGAGAAGCTGGGCGAGCCCGAGGGCCGCGGCCATTGGCACGAAAACGGTCAATGCGGGGTAGTAGCTGACCGGGATGGCGGCGACGGCCACGCTGGTCGCCACAACGCTGCGCAGGTCCGCATGCCGCACCGCATCCGCCAGGAGCACCAGGCCCAGTGGCACCAGCGGGAGGGACGATACCTGCATTCCAAAGTTGAGAAAGGCAAGCCAGAGCAACTGGGCATGCAGGCAGACGAGGCCCGTTGCCAGAAACGCCCCCCACCGCTCCATCCGCATCGTGCGGCGGAACAGGAGGTAGGTTGCGAGCACTGTCAGGGCACGCAGTACCGCGAGCGTCGGGGCAAAGCTGCGCAGCGCGTCCCACCCGACCAGCTGCTGCCACATCCCCTGGGCGATGGAAAAGCCGAGCGTCAGCCCGATGCGAGGGGGATGTGCGTTCAGGTCGCGCAATGGGCTGGGGGGCATGGCTGCGATCCCCTTAACCGGGACACGCACCAGATACTCGGCCACCGGCAAATAGTTCTCCGGGTCCCAGTTCTCTCCGATGGTCGTGATGTACCCATAAGACAAAAGCGGCAGCACGCCCAGCAGGAACGCCACGGCCGCCAGCAGGTAGGCCTCGCCGTGCGCTCGCAGGTTCAGGTGGAGCCGCTCACCACGCCTCAGCCACAGCGCGACGCCATTCAGGAGTGTCCCCAGGCCGGCCGCCAGGAGCAGCGCCTGTCGCAGGTTCAGCACCGTACGGACGCTGTAGTAGCCCACGAGCAGGAGGAACACATAGCCGAGGAGGGGCGCAAAGAGCCCTTCGTGCTCGTGCCGCTCCCTTGGGACAAGCAACTTGACCAGTCCATAGCCGAGGTAGGTGCAGAAGGCGAGCGCCACCGCGGCGAAGAGGAACAAAGAGATGGGCAACAAATGGACCTCCCCGTTCGGGTTCGGCTTCAGCGCAAAGCCAGACGCGGCTGGCAATGGAGGAACCGATGTGCTGTTTGGGTGTTACGGGTGGGGCGATCCGTGCCCGAGATCGGTTGAAAGGACCGCAACACCTAAGGGATCGATCGCCACCGATGCTATACTGTGGATAATTATACTATGGGGGCCCCTGTCGGGCAAATCGAGCTCCAGCGTGCGTACGGGCTTAAGGGACTCCTGCCATCACCGCGCTAGGAGAGAACGCACGGGGACGCGCGGGGGCTCCAGGAGGATAGGAGGAAACAGGGCGCTCTGCTCCGATCCAAAGCAGCGCAAAGACACCAGAAGTGGGTTCTGCACCACGCCCCGACCGAAGTAAGGGTGCAAGGTGTCGTAAAGGTACGCCTGGCCGAGCCGCGACACGATCCGGTATCGGTGCCTTGGCCCATTCCTGTTTTTGTGCGCTTCGGGTGGGTATGTTATAATGAAAAGATCGTTACTGACCCTAACCAAGGTGGCTGGGCATGGGACAGGAGCGCATCGTTGTCCGGGGCGCGCGACAGCACAACCTGAAGGGCATCGACGTCGAGATCCCGCGGAACCGCCTGGTGGTGATCACCGGGCTTTCCGGGTCGGGCAAGTCCTCCCTCGCGTTCGACACGATCTACGCCGAGGGACGGCGTCGCTACGTCGAGAGCCTTTCCGCCTATGCGCGGCAGTTTCTGGGCCAGCTCGATCGGCCGGACGTGGACGCCATCGAAGGCCTTTCCCCGACGGTGGCCATCGACCAGAAGGGCCTCAGCCGCAATCCGCGTTCTACCGTGGGGACAATGACCGAGATCTACGACTACCTGCGGCTGCTCTTTGCCCGGGTAGGCCGGCCGCATTGTCCCGGATGTGGCCGCGAGATCCGTCGCGAGACGGCCTCGCAGATCGTGGAGCGCCTGCTGGGTCTGCCGCCGAACACCCGGTTTTCCATCCTCGCGCCGGTCCTCCGGGAGCGCAAAGCGGACTATCCGTCCGTGCTGGAAGACGTGCGCCGGGCCGGCTTTGTCCGGGTGCGCATCGATGGCCGGTTGTACGAGTTGAGCGAGGAGATCTCGCTCGACCGCTACCGTCCCCATACCATCGAAGTCGTGGTGGACCGGCTCGTTGTGCGGCAGGACGAGGCCGGGCGGGTGGTCTCCCCGGAACGGGGACGGCTGGCGGACTCGGTGGAAACTGCGTTGCGCCTGGGCGGTGGTGTGCTCATCGTGCACCAGGAGGACGGGGGAGATACGGTCTTTTCGGAACGGTTCGTGTGCGTCACCTGTGGGATTTCCCTCCCCGAAATGGAGCCGCGCAACTTTTCCTTCAACAGCCCTCACGGGGCCTGCCCGGAGTGCGACGGCCTGGGAACGGTCCTGGAGTTCGATCCCGCCCTCATTGTCCCGGACCGCTCCCTTTCGCTGGCCGGGGGGGCCATCGCCCCCTGGCAGGAACTGGGCTCGGACGCAGTGCCCGACCGTGCCTTGTTGGCCGCGCTGGCGCGGCACTACGGCTTCTCCTTGGAGACGCCCGTGAGAGAACTCTCTCCTGCCCAGATGGGGGTCCTCCTGTACGGCAGCAACGGCGAGGTAGTTTCGTGGCGCGAACGTACCGTGGGAGGGGAAGAACGCCTGGTCGAGATGCCCTACGAAGGCGTGATCCCGCTGTTGCGCCGCCTCTACCGGGAGAGCGGCTCTGCGGGTGTCAAGGCGCAGATCGAGCGCTACATGGCGCCCCGCCCATGCCCGCGCTGTCAGGGCGCACGGCTGCGGCCGGAAAGCCTGGCGGTGAAAATCGGTGGCCTGTCCATCGCGCAGGTCAGCGCGATGTCGATTGCCCAGGCTGCCCGCTGGGTCGAGGCGTTGGCCGACCCCCACTCCACTCCCTTTTCCTCCCGGGAGGCACAGATCGCCGCTCCCATCCTGCGCGATGTCCGGGAGCGGTTGCAGTTCCTGCGCGACGTCGGGCTGGACTATCTGACCCTGGACCGTTCCACGGCGACGCTCTCGGGCGGGGAAGCCCAGCGGATCCGCCTGGCGACACAGATTGGCAGCGCGCTGGTGGGCTGCATCTACATCCTGGATGAGCCCTCCATCGGCCTTCACCCGCGCGACAACGGACGGCTGATCGTCACGCTGAAGCGCTTGCGCGACCAGGGGAACACGGTGCTGGTGGTCGAGCACGATGCAGCGATGATCCGGGAGGCAGACTGGGTCATCGATATGGGCCCCGGAGCAGGGGAAGAGGGGGGCGAAGTTGTCGCCAGCGGCACGCCGCAGGAGATCGAGCGCAATCCGCGCTCGCTGACCGGGCAGTACCTGAGCGGCCGACGTATGATCCCGGTTCCCCGTCGCCGGCGTCCGGGGAACGGAAAGGAGCTCTTGCTCGTTGGCGCGCGCGCGCATAACCTCAAGAACTTGCAGGTGCGTATTCCCCTGGGGTGCCTGGTGTGTGTGACCGGAGTCTCGGGGTCAGGGAAAAGCACACTTGTGGCGGATACGCTCTACCGTCGCCTGGCCCAGGCGTTGCACCGCGCCAAGGATCCGCCCGGTGCCCACGACGCCCTCTACGGAATGGAGCACCTGGACAAGGTGGTCCAGATCGATCAGTCGCCGATCGGCCGCACGCCTCGGTCGAATGCCGCAACCTACACCGGTGTTTTTGCGCCCATCCGGCAGCTCTTCGCGCGTGTTCCGGAGGCCCGCATCCGTGGGTACGGCCCGGAGCGCTTTTCCTTCAATGCGAAGGGTGGGCGCTGCGAAGCGTGCGAGGGCGCCGGCATCCTTCAGGTCGAGATGCAGTTCCTGCCCGATGTTTATGTCCCGTGCGAGGTCTGCCACGGGCTGCGTTACAACCGGGAGACCCTGGAGATTCGCTACAAGGGGCGGAACATCGCGGAGGTGCTGGATCTGACCGTCGACGAAGCCATCGCGTTTTTCGGACGCATTCCAGCCATCCGCAGCCGCCTCCAGGCCCTGCACGACGTCGGGTTGGGCTACTTGCGCCTGGGGCAGCCGGCCCCTTCGCTTTCCGGCGGGGAAGCCCAACGCGTGAAGCTGGCTGCTGAGCTGGGACGCCGTGCCACCGGACGGACGCTCTACCTGCTCGATGAACCCACCACCGGGCTCCATTTCGCCGATATCGAGCGGCTGCTTCAGGTGCTGAACCGCCTGGTCGATGCGGGAAACAGCGTGATCGTAGTCGAACACAACCTGGAAGTGATCAAGGCAGCGGACTGGGTGATCGATCTGGGCCCGGAGGGCGGGGAGGCTGGCGGGAGGATCGTGGCGCAAGGCACCCCAGAAGAAGTGGCCCGGGTCCCGGAGAGCTACACAGGACAGTACCTGCGCGCGCTGCTTCTGGATACCTGAGGTTCAGACATGAGTTGGGACAAGGGGATGAACGATAGCCAGGAAGGAGGCCAAAGCCACCGCGACGATGGCCTGCCACTCACGGGTGGGAACCGACCATTTTTGCTTCCATAACACAAACAGGCCGGAATAGCGCTTCCATTTCCCTCCTGGCAGGGAGGGAGGATTCCCAAGGCGAGGTGTTGAACCACCGACTCGAGCCGAAGGAAGGTCAGGCCCCAGCGAAGCATT
>Ga0078972_1008092_pt1 | contig 22476 bp, 23 predicted proteins | sample YelNatPaOPGAMG01_FD_67568 | JGI IMG/M metagenome (GOLD analysis project Ga0078972, IMG submission 67568) | Hot spring thermophilic microbial communities from Obsidian Pool, Yellowstone National Park, USA - OP-RAMG-01 (SPADES assembly) (version 2) | ecosystem: Environmental > Aquatic > Thermal...
CCCGTTGCAGTTCCCTGACGGGAATGAGGTCTTACTCAAGGAACAGCAATGGAAACGAGAAGGAGTTTCCTCGTTGCGAGTTGCAGTTCCCTGACGGGAATGAGGTCTTACTCAAGTGTATTATGCAGGTAATACACTTATTAAGAGAGGCACTATGTTGCAGTTCCCTGACGGGAATGAGGTCTTACTCAAGAGCACCCTTTTTAAATCATTGATTTTACGCCATTTTTCAGACGATTTTTGCAAAGGGGGGTTTTTTTGCTATGCAATTTCTTGCACTTTGACCCCCCTTTGAAAAATCCAATGATTTCAAGCACTTAGTAAAATATAAAATCCAATGATTTCAATAACTTAGATTTTTGCCATTTTCCGCCACCCCCTTTGCATTTTCATAACCCATTGATATCACGCAACTTCGTATTTTGCAAAGGGGGTTGCAAAAATTTTCATACTGGGCATCTATCCCCCTGAGAGAGGTATACATATTTGTAATATTTGTAAATTATATTGCTTACTATTATGCCCTTCCGTGCCTTTCCTCTACCTCTCTTATTCAGTTTTCAATGAGCAGAAATAGTTATTGACAACAAAGATTGATATCAGAGTATTTTCAGGAATGCAAGAGAATTTTTTATTCAAAAGTAAAAATTCAGTTGGTGAATTTTGCTTTCTAACTTCTCACTTAATCACATATTGGTTTCATCTGGAGAAAATACCACTGATAACTAAAAAATTTGGAATTATTCACTTATTTGCAATTTATGATATTGAATAACTGTGTAGTTGAGTTTTTTAATACATTGAAATTATGCCAGATTTATTCTGCGTTTTTTTGGAACGGGGATTGTAAGTATATGTAGCCAGAAAGGAGGTTGTTGTGATAATAGATCCTTGGAAAGAATATGTTGAGATAGAGTATAAAAAGGCTCTAAAGGAGAAAGGTATAAAGGGAATTCCAAAGATTGTACGGGATTATTTACTTATGACTGTTAAGATTTTTTTATACGAGAACCATAATAATATAGGTCAAATTTAATTTTTGTATGGGATTATTTTCTTATGAAAACTGGTAAGATTTTAGCAAGTGTTACTTATCTGATTGGAATTATAATTTACTCCAAATATGAGGAAGGTGAAAAAGATAATGAGAAAGGAGGTGATAAAGATGAAGAAGCAAATAGTAAAATGTTTGCCAGTAAAGAGTAGAAGAAATACATTCTCCAGACATTGTAAAAAGGATTTCTGGGATAGATCAGGGGAGATTTTCACAGAAGCGGGTAAAAAGGCACTGATAACAGGTGGAGTAGTCTTTGTAGAGCACATAGTAAAAAGTTTTTTCGATTCCGGTTCAGATGATGATTCCGATGATTCAGATTAGATACGGTTATATAAAATACTGAATATGCTTTTGTGCTGTATAGATCGGTAATATCTGTGTGAGAATTACTGCTTTAGTTATGATTGAGTTTGTATGATTGAAAATATAAGGAGTTATGATATGATTTGTAACGAGGTTGGAAAGAGTATGAGATACCTATTAAATTCAGCGGTAATATCTGAAGAAGGGCTATACGAATATAGAAAGATAAGCCTTGAAGAGTCGAAATTATGGTTGAGCTCGGGTGAGGTCTGTTCTGCTATTGGATATGAAGAGACTGCAAACGCTATTCTATTGCTTACAGGTTATAAACCCGAGGTAAAGAGGGTCGAGGTGAGAATGAAAAAGGGGGATGAGGCACTTGTTTTTAGGTTGACGAAGAGGGTGAAGGATCCCAAACAGAAAGGGGAGCTAAGCAAAGAATATGTATTGTCCAATTACGAATTTGGTATATTGAAGAGGATAAAATAGTTTTCAGTCAATGGAGGCGATTTTATGAGAGAAGTCTTTGTAAGTGTACTGGGTGGGAGCCCTGCAGTAGTGACCGAGACACTCTGGTACTTGATGTATAAGGAGAAGAGAGAGATAGATAGTGTATATGTGATAACTACCAGAAAGGGCGCCGCAACGGGTAAGGTGCTTATGGAGAAGATCAACGATATGGTGACCGAGTATGGGCTTGGAAGGGTAGACTTCCCCGAGGAGAATATACTGATTATAAAGGGTAAAGACGGGAATGAACTTGAGGATATTATATCCGCTGAGGATAATGAATATGCAGCCAATTTTATAACAAATGTCATAAGGGGGATAAAGAGAGATAATCCTGAGGCAATTTTGCACTGCTCCATTGCAGGTGGACGGAAGACTATGTCATCCTATATGGCTCTGGCTCTGACTCTACTTGGAACCAGGGAGGATAAGTTGTACCATATCCTTGTTTCATCAGATGTTGAGAGCAGGAAGGATTTCTTTTATCCTCCTTCAGAGGAGGTGCAGGAGTTCGAAGATAAGATATTTCTGGTGGATATTAAATATCCCAGACTCGGAGAGAAATATTCGGGGATAATACCAGATAGAATGAGTTTTACTGAGATGGTGGACGAGATACAGCAAACGCTGGAAAGTGTAAGGCTGGTAAATCCTATTGTAACCATAGACGAGGATTATGAGCTTGGCGGGAAGAGTGAGGCAATAAAGAAGGCTGTCTCGGAGCTTAAGAAATTTGCAAAATCCAGTATAGTAAATGTACTCTTACTCATTGGAGAGACAGGGACGGGTAAGGAGGTGTTTGCAAAACTGTTTGCAAAGATAAGGGGGAAGGAGCTGATTTCACACAATTTCGCTGAACTGAGGGGTAGTGATATCAATATCTCCAGGTCAGAGTTGTTTGGTCATATAAAAGGGGCATTTACAGGGGCTCTCAAGGATAAAAAGGGGTGGATTGAGAATGCAATGGGGAAGATACTCTTTCTTGATGAGTTACAGGATGCCACTGTAGATGTTCAGGTGCTTTTAAACAGGGTAATTGAGCAGAAGAGATTTTCGAGGGTTGGGGAGGATGGGAATGGCAGAGAGATTAAGGACATTACATTCATTTTTGCAATGAATAAGGATCCAGAAGGGCTTATTAAAGATGGAAGGCTAAAACAGGATTTTTATAACAGGATAAACCATCATATAGTCAGAATACCTCCACTGAATGAGAGGCCAGAGGATATTGAGGTAATCCTACCGAGGTTATTGAATAAGATTGCTATGAAGGATAACGATATCCCGCCGGATAAGATCAAAGAAATCAAGGTGTCTGATGAGGTTGTAAGAGAACTGATGATGCGTGACTGGACCAATATCAATGTGAGAGGTATAGAGAAGATTGCAAAGAATATTTATATCAACATCAGAGACAGATATACAGGGGAGGATCACTTTACAAGGATTATCACACTCAAGGAGTTGAAGGAGATAGAGGATGAGCTCCCGCCCAGATTAGAAAAGCCTATAAGTGTTGATAAGATTGCAGAGATTACAGGGATTGCCCATAAAGGAGAGAGTATAGTTGATCTCTTGAAGGGAAGATACAAAGGGAAGTTCGAACAGTTTCTCGAGGAGTTTGAGGTTAGGTGCTATTCAGAACTGGTTGGAGCCGGAATGAAACAGAAGGAGATAGCAAATTTACTTGGAATGCGTGAGAATACACTCTCTAATAGATTTAAAAAACTGAGGGAGAAGGGTTACAGGATATAAATAAAGGCCCAGAGTATCCAGACTTATGAATTCATAAATTACAAATTTAGACTAAACCATCCGAAGAATAGACAAATAAACTCAGAATCTTATCCCTGTAATAATAAAGAAAATTATTCTCAAAATTTACTGGGAGAATTGACTAATCCCTCGTAAATCAGTCACAAAATTTGCATGGTCGAATCTGCGATCGCCCAATCCCTTACAAGAATGAGGTCTTGTTTAAGGTTGGAAAGGTTTCAGGTCTCAGGTTTCAGGTTCAAGATCTGTAGGGGCGATTGATTAATCGCCCGAAAATTAATTGTAAAATATGTAGGGGCAATTAATTGATTGCCCCAAAAATTAATTGCAAAATGCGTAGGGGCGATCGGCGATCGCCCAATCCATAACGGGAAATAGGTCTTACTCAATCTCAGAGGAGGTTTCATTATGAAGAACTCAAGTCTGTTGCAGTTCCCTGACGGGAATGAGGTCTTACTCAAGGGGTGGGACGCAGATAATTTGACCTCTATTCCCCTCGTTGCAGTTCCCTGACGGGAATGAGGTCTTACTCAAGTTCCTCTCTTGGAAGAGATGGTAAAGGAAGGATTGGTGTTGCAGTTCCCTGACGGGAATGAGGTCTTACTCAAGAATTTATTAATCAAAAACTTCGTAAACAAGGAGAAGAAGTTGCAGTTCCCTGACGGGAATGAGGTCTTACTCAAGAAAAGGCCAATCCTCAGGAGACGCCAAAAAGGTATAGTTGCAGTTCCCTGACGGGAATGAGGTCTTACTCAAGTAGAGATTTAGAAGCATTTGCAGATGAAACGATATTTCTGATGAAGTTGCAGTTCCCTGACGGGAATGAGGTCTTACTCAAGTTTAAATTGGCGGGAAAAAAGGAGAAAAAAATGAGTAGCGAACTGGTTGCAGTTCCCTGACGGGAATGAGGTCTTACTCAAGAGTGGAGGCAGTCGTGTACGACGAGCAGTATCGGTTGCAGTTCCCTGACGGGAATGAGGTCTTACTCAAGGGCACCCTTTTTAAATCATTGATTTCACGCCATTTTTCAGACGATTTTTGCAAAGGGGGGTTTTTTTGCTATGCAATTTCTTGCACTTTGACCCCCCTTTGAAAAATCCAATGATTTCAATTAGTTAGCAAATCGCCAACTCCAATGATTTCAATGACTTAGATTTTTGCCATTTTCCGCCACCCCCTTTGCATTTTCATAACCCATTGATATCACGCAACTTCGTATTTTGCAAAGGGGGTTGCAAAGATTTTCATACCGGGCTTATATGCCCATAAGGGGGTATACATAAATATTTGTAAGTTATATTGCTTATTATTATAACCTTCTGTGCCTTTCCTCTACCTCTCTTATTCAGTTTTCAATGAGCAAAGATATTTATTGACACCAAAGATTGATATCAGAGTATTTTCAGGAATGCAAGAGAATTTTTTATCTGAGGGTCGTGTTTACCATTCCCATTCCCATTGTCCTTTTGTATCCAATCCCCGAATAGTTTGAATATAAAAGCAGTGCCTTTAAAAAGTTGAGTTGCTCATCTTTTATAAGGCGGAAGTCAAATGATATTCTACCTGTGCATCCAAATATGTTATAGTCGCTGAACTTTATCAGTTCGGTTTTGAGTTCGTAACCTGAAACCCTGATGTCCTTTGCACAATCTATAAGATTCGTTGGAATTCTGGTGCTGGAGAAGTTGTTCCATATGTTAAGGACTGATTTTACAATCAATTCGGGGATGGGGAAGAGTATCTGAATCCCATTACTCCTGAATGAAAGGGGGGTGATAATCTCCATCTCTGCATTGTGAGGATTATACTTCTCCTTTAGTAACTCAGAGTAGGAGGTCATACCCTCTTCTTTTACATCGATTATATTGAAAGGCACTCTGCTCAGGACTACAGATCTGCCTATAAACTTTTGAGATGCATCTCTGAATCTTGAGATAAATTCTCCATTTAAACAGCGAACCACAATACAGTAGATATCCCTTCTTTTTATGTTCATAAACCCATTAGAGACGAGTACATTCTTATCCTCCTCTGCAATAATCATCGGGGATATGGCAAAGGGTTTTTCGGTAATTTGGTGAATGTGGTTCGCATAATCCTCAGAACCTGCTGAGAGAACCTTAAAGATGAGATAGTGCAGGGCCTCTCCACCTCGTCCTCTAATACGACCATTTGATCGTGCCTCAAGGAATATCAAGAATCGACCTATCTCGTCCATAGGCAAAACTTATACTACACTCACAGGGATAACACAAGTAATATGAACCGGTGTATAACCAGAAGGGGCTAAACAGAACTGAATGGAACAACTATACTTACTACTACTTCTTCTTCAACAACTCTTCAATAATTATAGGAAGTACCGCTATCACAACTGCTTTTAGGATCTGTGCAAACATTTATACTCACCTCCTTTCTTTCTGAATCTTTCTTGCTGTCATTGACCGTATTTGCATAAGACTCTTTCATAAATCTTCTCATCGATCACAACTACAGGATAGCATAAGAGAGTTGATAATAGGGATTATGGAAATATTTCGGAAATATAGATTTTAAGAGATGGTTTAATTGGGGTTAGAATAAGAGAGTTAGAGGGATTTTTTTAGGTTAGGAAGGTTTCAGGTTCAAAATCTGTAGGGGCGATTGATTAATCGCCCGAAAATTAATTGTAAAATATGTAGGGGCAATTGATTAATTGCCCGTAATTGTAATATTCGTAGGGGCGATCGGCGATCGCCTGTAAATTCTGTTGGAGAATCGTCTGTAAAAAAATAGACTCGAAAATGTGATGATTTGATCACTCTTTTCTCGTTAGGTATTTGAACCCTTATGGGGAGTTGTATTCGTTCTCAGCCTTGAGGGCTCGGGTCATAAGTGTGTGGAGTGCCTCTTTTACATCCAGACCCTCGTAGATTATCTGATATACCTTCTCTGAGATAGGCATCTCTACTTCAAGTCTTTTTGCGAGGTCATAGACTGACTTTGAGGTCTTTACGCCCTCTGCTACCATCTTCATATTTGAGAGTATCTCGTCTATCTTCTTACCTTCACCTAAGAGTTTTCCTATCATTCTGTTTCTCGAGAGCTCACCGGTACAGGTTAGGACGAGGTCTCCAACTCCCGCAAGTCCTGCAAGGGTAAGTGGGTTTGCCCCCTTCTTTACGGCCAGCCTGGTCATCTCTGCTAATCCCCTTGTTATTACAGCAGCCCTTGCATTATTTCCAAGTCTTGCCCCATCACAGATACCGGCGGCAATGGCTATTACATTCTTTATGGCACCACCCAGCTCCACGCCCACTACATCGTCGGTTGTGTACACCCTGAAGTATTTATTGGAGAAGTATGCCTGTACCATTCGGGCTATCTCGTCATTCTTAGATGCAACCACACAGCTGGTAGGGAGTTTTAATGCCACCTCTTTTGCAAAAGTGGGTCCCGAGAGATAGGCAAGGTATTTATGATATCGCCCTGGTAATACATAGTGCATTACTTCATCCATCGTCATCAGCGTGTCGTTCTCTATACCCTTTGAGGCACAGATGATTGGCACACCCTCGGGCAGTGCATTGTGAACTGAATCCACGATATGCTTTGTATGATGGGAAGGTGTGACAAATACCACGAGATCCTTTTCACTTACGGCGGATTGGATATCATTTGTGGCGACTATCTTTTCGCTGAGGGGTATTCCGGGGAGAAATATCGTATTCTCCCGCCTGATATTTATATCCTCCACGAGCTCCTTTTCATAGACCCAGAGTTCAACGGAGATGTTATTGCTCGCGAGCAACTGGGAGATCGCAGTCCCCCAGGAACCTCCTCCTATTACACCAGCCTTGATGTTCTCCATATACGAGCCCTCCTGTAAATTTATAAAAACTGCCTTATAAACCTTTCCACATTCTCCCTGCCCGATATCTGTCCATAATGTCCTTCGCACAGGATATCACCTTTGAGTTCGATCAGCCTGTTGAGGCTTTTTATATAATCCTCTCTGCTGGAGCCAAAATCCTTTACAATCGGTCCGTGTACATCCTGTCCAAAGATGACCCTCTTTTTGCCACTCTGATATACAATGGCTATTGAGCCAGGGGTGTGTCCCGGGATATGGTACCATAGCACCCTCTCATCTCCCATTAGAGTACCTGATTCACCTTCCAGTTTGATATCTATGCTAAGAGATTCAATATCTACATCGTACCAGTCGGCAGCGGTCTTTATCGGGTCAGCAGAGATGAGGGGCTCGCAATCAAGCAAATGAGCGACAATCTCAAGATCAAGCCTCTTTTTCAGGATGTGAGCACCCCCTGTATGGTCTATATGGGCGTGGGTCAGGACGAGATACTTTATTCGGCCTGCATCTATTCCTGTCTCAAGGATGTTATCTATAATCCTCTCTGTTTTTCTTCCGAGCCCTGAGTCCACAATAAATGGGGTGCTTGAGTCCACGAGATAGACAAAGGCATCGGAGTCGTCACTATAGCCTGGTCCACCAATTATATATATGTCCTCTCCCAGCCTTTTATACATCAGAACGCCTCGAGATTGAAGCAGAAGTGATTCTTATACTCCTGTGGTGTGGTCACCTCTATTCTGAGGCTTTGCGGGGCCCCATCGCCGAACCTAAATCTATCCTTTACCCACTCCCGCTGCCTGATTAATACAGAGGAAAACTGGTGTCTGTCATTGATGAAGATTGCCGTCCGCACCTCTGGCTTTATCACATCAAACCCGGAGGTGGATGCAAGGGCACGATAGAATACAAAATTCCCCGCAAGCCCTGAAGGGAGGTCCGCCTCTATAATAATTCGTTTATTTGCAATCGGGTGTGCCCATATACACTCTGCCATCTGACCATTCACATCCACAGTCGCCAGACCTACATATTGCCAGCCCATATCTCCGCACTTATATTTATCCTTCTCCCTCGGACAGACCCTCCTCCCCTTCTCATCTTCTATAGAGACCTTGAGAGAATCCACATAACCTGAGAGGTTGAAATCGGGTAGTCTGAACTCCTCGAGCTGGTAATGGCCAAAATCGAGCCTATTATTCAGAAAGAGCTCATTTAATAGTGGAGTAGAGGTTGGTTTGTAGTGTCTCCTGTTCTGGATGATGAACAGCCTCGTAAACCCGTATAGATTTACATACTCCCTGGTGGAGGAGGTAAATAGAGGGAGCCCATCGAGGGCGAGTATATCGTTCTTCTCCCAGTCGGGAAGGAAGAGGACAATATCCCCCCGTTTTATCTCCTTTTTGAGACGCTGCTTGATTCTGTATAAATCTATCCTGAAGAAGTAGAAGTAGAAGAAGAGGAGGGCAAGGATGATCACCAGTCCTGAGAGAATAAATATTTTTGGTAAGTCCTTCATCACTTACACCTATACTCCTTTATGGCAGAGAGAATCTCACCCTTTTTGACTAACATATTCCCCCTTTTTATACAAATATAATTCTCGTTCTTTGAATATCCTGAGAAGGGGATTGGAGGCCTTACATAAGGGTCAAAACTCCGCTCTATTCGTATAATCTCTTTATAATTCTGCTCATCGGGCTGGGAAGGGAAGAGCATCAGTAAGAACAGTATCCAGATTATCAACATCTCAGAGGCTATAATATACCCTCTTAGGTAATCTCTCAGGGTAAAGATTATTGCAATGAATAGAACCGTCGCAACTATCAGAAGATAGATCCCGAAAGAGCTCAGCCCATCTGTCTTGAGAATATATTCGGATACAGAGTGGGTTATAAACCCCTCTCTTATCAGAATCCATCCGAAGTCAGCGATGGGATTTAAGAACTGGGGCGGGAAGAAGGGCCAGGAGACAGTAGAGGAGATGATATTTACTGCTGAGATGAGTAGAAGTCCGAAGAAGATTGACATATTCAACCTCTCGTCCTTTATCCCTTCGATTGCGAATGCGAGGGGGAGAATGAGGAAGAGATTGAGGGGCAGAAGATGCCTTGGACCTGCAGCGTCGCCTCCAATCCAGTAACCAAAGGAGGAGATGAACAGGGTATAAAGTATAAAAATGACCAAAATGAGCCTGTTCAGTTGCCCTTTGAACCTATCTCTGAAAAACATATATATAGCAAGGAGCAATGCGGGGGAGAAGAAGAATAGACCCCTTAGAGAACCAAAGAGCAGATTTACAAGCGCCTCGGGACTCGGGTATTTGAAGCCGAATAGACCCTCTCTGTGAATCTTCGAAAATGCCTCAGAATCCAGATGTTCGTAACCCGGCGATAAGGGCTTTCCAAAACATTTGTACTGGTAGTAAAGGAGGAGAACTACAGGGATAAGGGCTACGAGGGAATACAGAAAGACCCTCTTCTCCTTTGTGGAGATGTAGAGATAGATGAGGAAGATAAGAGATAAGATTATGGTCGGATACTCAGTGATAAATGCATAAGAAGCCAGAAAGGCCGAAGCCATTATATAGGAGGGCCTCCTCTCCTTCTTTATATAAAATTCTATCAAAACGAAGGAGATAAAGATTAGAGCCGAAGAGAAGGCGTGGCCGAAAAACAACATAGAATATGTGTTTGTATATGTCCCTGCAATGAGTGTCAGTACAGAGAGGAATACGGAGGTGAATGAGAGTTCGTAAAGGGAGAGGAGTCTCACCAGAAAGAATATCGCCAGAAGTGTAGAAATGAATGAAGTAAATATTACGGCGACCATATATGAGGTCCTTAAATCCGGCTCCCTGTTAAGTATCTTCTTGTGGATGACCTTGTTTATAAAGAGCGGGATAGCCGCGGCAAAGGATATCCCAGGTGCCTTATCTGAATAGATTTTATTATTGTATACTGCCCTATCCCATATTACCCCGTATCTCTCGATCTCCCTGTCAATATTGAACCTTCCATCCTCTATAATGGCAAGAGACAGGTACAGTCTTACTGTCTCGTTGGGGTTGGGCCAGTTTTTGTGGAAGTGAGAGAAGAAGCCAAGCAGGATTGCCGAAAGCAGCAATATCACAGAGCTCCAAAATGTTGACAAATGCCGAGATTTATTCATACTAATACTGTGGCTCTAATACATCAAATACCTGAAAAATACCATAAAATATTGATCCTCGTGTTATCGTATCTGATCTATTCTCAGAATTTATATGCGACGGAGAGTATAAGGGTACTCATACCATTCAAAGAGAGGTCAATGAAGATTTTGATAAAGAAGGGGAGAATTCTGATACCCGCACCATTAAAAGGGGAGTGTGTGGATACAACTGACACAGATGATATAAGCAGGATTGTGAGTAAGAAGGGAAGAGAGGGAGAATCTGCAGGCGGGGATAAATTAATTGAGGTTGAGAGGATTGATGGGGAGAGGACGATAAACTTAAGGCTCGAAGCCAGCGGGATAGTTATAACTGGCACCGAGAAGAAGATAGATGAGAGATTTGAATCCCTCCTCTTTGAAAACGGCGGAGGTACTATCTCCATCAACGGGAAACTCTTAAGAGGTAACTTAGAGATCAGATTGATAGGAGGGGGCCAGTACAGATTTATAAATGAGATTGATATCGAGGAATATCTCCGATATACCATCAGTAGGGAGATGAATCCTCTCTGGCCCATCGAGGCATTGAAGGCTCAGACCGTCCTTGCCAGAACATATGTTTTGAAAAAGAAGTATCAGAGTAACAACTGCCTGTATGACATAGGCTCCAGTACCTTAGATCAGGTTTATGGAGGCTTCAATGAGGACTCTATGGAGGTGTTGCAGGCGGTATCGGGTACAACTGGTGAGGTCATAAAGTATAACGGTGAGATCGTAGATGCCCTCTATCACTCCTGTTGTGGAGGGAGGACCTCCTCTTCAAAAGAGGTCTTCGGGTCTGACACACCCTATCTTCAGGGTGTGGAGTGCGACTGCAAAGGGGATTGCCCCTACGGGAAAGGGTGGAGTTATCGAATGAAAGCAAAGAGCCTCGAGAAGATTTTAGGATTATCGAATATCAAAAAGATTCAAAGCGAGAGTGGTAGAGTAATCATTACAGCAGATAAAAATCTGGTAATTAGCAAGAACTCACTCCGTGAGAAGGTGGGATACAATCTCTTAAAGTCTTCACAATACAATGTGAGGCTGAATTCGGGGGAGGTTGTATTCGAAGGGCGGGGTTTTGGTCACACAGTTGGCCTGTGCCAGTACGGGGCTAAGAGGATGGCAGAGGAGGGGAAAGATTATATCGAGATAATAAAACACTATTTCAAAGGTGTGACCATTGAAAAGATTTACTAAAAAGGGCAGATGGCTCCCCCCAGAAGGCACCACCTGCCATATCTCAATTCACCCTTCCATATGTGGGTGATAAATCTCTATACCTTATATTCTGGTTTACCCTCGCCTTTGAATCGAGAGTCGATTCCACGACCCCACCATTAGTTGATTTGTGGATGAAGTGTATTATCTGTTTATCGTCCTTATCTCTATCTACTTTGCTCACAATACCTATGTGAGTCGCATAGTCGGTGAGCCTGCCGCCCTCCTTGATATCCTTGAAGAATATGAGATCCCCTTCTTTTACCTCTGTCTCTTTTACCTCCTCTGTCCCTCTCCTTATCAGTTCTGCACCCCTCAGCCTCAGTTGAAAACCTGCTCTGTCACCTTTGTACTCACTTGACAGGCTATCCTGACCATTTTTTAATGCCGTATCGATGAACTTTGGATTATCCTTATATATCAATTTGATGAATCCAGAGCAGTCCGTGTTATTAGCCCTGATCGTCTCTTCCTTTATCTTCTCATTTTTGAGTGCCTCTGTATTATTCAGACACTCCTTAATGTTAGGCCTTGTCTTACTGTTAGACTCCTTTGCAACGAACTCCTTCAAAAAATCTGTATTCTCCTTTATCTCTCTTGCCTTATCGAGTGCCTTCCGGGTTGCGGTCTCTGAATTATCCGAATTTTTGATATTAACAACCGAGATAGTGTCGACCATCTGAGAAGGTTTATTATGAACTTTTCCATTTGCATCTGATCTCTTATCTCTATGTCTTATGTTTGCGACAGAGCCTTTATTTACTCTCTTATTCCCCTCTGATGAGATGGTGTCTTTTGCCTCTTTGTTTAAAGTGTTAGTTATCTCTGACCTGTGGTTGGCCTTCTCCTCTATCGGGTATGAAAACTCATCAATATAAGGATACCCATTTATACACACACTATCTGATATCCGATTGGTCTGCATATCTACCCTCCTATTTTATGCGGCGGCTCGATCCTTCTCTGCCTTGAATATATCCTTCAGGATCTTCTCCCTCAAAGCGGTATTAGCCTTTATAAGGGATATTACACTCTCCCTTCCCTGTCCAAGTTGTTCATCTTTATACGAATACCAGTTACCAGATTTTGTTATGATACCATTCTCGACTGCCAGATCCACGATCTCTGAGTTTGTGTTTATTCCCTCTCCATAAATAATGTCCAGGACAACCTCCTTGAACGGGGCTGAGATCTTGTTCTTCACCACCTTTACCTTTATCTTATTCCCTATGATATTCTCACCCTGCTTGATTGCCTCTGCCTTTCTCACATCCAGCCTTACTGAGGCATAGAACTTCAGGGCATTCCCTCCTGTTGTAGTCTCAGGATTCCCGTATACAACCCCTATCTTGTTTCTGACCTGATTGATAAATATTACCATAGAATTCGTCTTGTGAGTAATGGCCGTGAGCTTTCGTAATGCCTGTGACATCAGTCTCGCCTGAAGTCCCATATGTGAATCCCCCATCTCACCCTCTATCTCAGCCTTTGGTACTAGAGCAGCAACTGAGTCTATCACGATGAGGTCAGATGCGTTGTTTCTGATCAGATTGTCCGCAATCTCGAGTGCCTGCTCTCCATAATCGGGTTGTGAGAGAAGCAGAGCCTTTGGGTCCACCCCAATTCTGGTAGCATACTTTATATCCAGAGAGTGTTCAGCATCTATGAATGTGGCTATCAGTCCTGCCTTCTGTGCCTCGGCAATTGCGTGAAGGGCGAGTGTCGTCTTCCCTGAGGATTCGGGCCCGAATATCTCTATAACCCTCCCTCTCGGGAATCCACCACACCCGAGGGCATAATTTAGGGCTATCGAGCCCGTGGATATCGTGGGGATCTCCTGATGTCTCTCCTCCCCCATCTGCATAATCGCACCTTTCCCGAATTGCTTCTCGATATCAGCCACGATTCTGGCTATCTTCTTCGTCCTCTCGTCATTCTTCATCTTTACCTCCTTTAATTAAATTGGTTTCTATCCAGAGACCTGTATTGTATTGCCTCTGCTATATGTCTTGACTGTATCTCCTCTATGCCCTCTATGTCAGCGATGGTTCTGGCGAGCTTGATGATTCTGTCGTGTGCCCTTGCCGACATATGAAGTTTTTCCATTGCATTTCTGAGCAGGCTCTCGGCATCGGAATTGAGGGGGCAGTATTTCCGAATCATTCTGGTGGTCATCTGGGAGTTACAATAAATACCTCTATGCCTGCTGAATCTCTCCTCCTGAATCTTACGTGCCTTTATCACACGTTCTCTTATCTGTGCAGATGGTTCACCCTCTCTCTGATTGGAGAGTTCGGAGTAGTTAACAGGGGGTACATCTATGTGAATGTCTATCCTGTCCAGAAGCGGTCCTGAGATGCGGGTGCGATATCTCTGAATAGTCGGATATGTGCATATACATTTATGATTCGGGTCACCGAGGTATCCACAGGGGCAGGGGTTCATAGCCGCAACCAGCATAAAGTTTGCTGGATATGTAATGGAAAGAAGAGCCCTCGATATGGTCACCTCCCGATCCTCCATAGGCTGTCTCAATACCTCAAGGACTGATTTGGAGAACTCTGGCAGTTCATCGAGAAACAGAATCCCGTTGTGGGAGATAGAGACCTCACCGGGTCTGGGTATAGAACCTCCACCAATCAGCCCGACATCACTGATCGTATGATGGGGGGATCTGAAGGGCCGATTTCTTATGAGGGAGGTGCCGTTCTTTAATAATCCCAGTACCGAGTATATCTTTGTAGTCTCGAGTGATTCCTCGAAGTTCATAGGAGGGAGTATGGTCCTCAACCTCCGTGCAAGCATGGTCTTACCTGAGCCTGGGGGACCGACCATAATTATATTGTGTCCACCAGCCGCTGCTATCTCGAGTGCCCTCTTTGCATGCTCCTGCCCCTTTACATCCCTGAAGTCCTCACCGTAATCTACCTCTCCACCTGTTATGCTGAAATCCCCCTCCTTGTGGTATTCAATCTCAATCTCCCCGTTTAGCCAGCAGATGGCCTCCGAGAGACTTTTCACGGGGATTATACTTATCCCGTCAACAACCGCAGCCTCTGCGGCATTACCCGATGGCAAAAGCAGGTACTTAAACTTTGAGTCGCGCGTCTCAACTGCTATGGGCAGCACCCCTTTGACTGGTCTCACCTCACCTGTGAGGGAGAGCTCCCCGATGATCACCGACTCACAAAGACGTTCCTCTTTGACACTCCCGAGGGCATATAATATGGCAATTGCAATGGGGAGATCAAACTTTGTCCCATCCTTCTTCAGATCTGCCGGGGCAAGGTTGATGGTGATCCTCTTAGGAGGGATATCATATCCCGAGTTCTTTATTGCACTCTGGACCCGTGTCTTACTCTCTTTTACCGAAGCCTCAGGGAGCCCCACAATGGAGAAGTTCTGGAGTCCGATTGTGATATCTGCCTCGACCTTTATGATTACTCCATCTATCCCTAAGGTAGTGGCTGAATTGATAATAGAGAGCATCTCAGTCATCTCCTTCTATGATCTTGTCTGCAAAATATATGCCAGAGTACGGGCCTGTAGAATTTATGAGAGATCAGGTCCGAAAATAACAGGATGTATTGCAGGGTGGATACTTGCATATAAGACTCCTAAGTAACTATCTCTTTCATAAGTCTAAGTGTCTCGGATATATCCACACTTTCCTCACCCTGCTTTAAGAAGTTTTGGATCTTATCAATTCTCTGAACAGCCTCATCGAGTTTTGGGTTTGTACCTTTTACATACATACCGAGGGATATGATCTCCTTGTTCCTGTCATAAACTGCGAGAAGCTCTTTGATCTTCTGGGCGACTATTTTGTGCTCATCACTGGCGATGCTGTTCATAAGTCTTGAGATTGAATGCAGGACATCGATTGCCGGATAGATCCCGGATGCCGCTATCTCCCTTCTCAGCACAATATGTCCATCGAGGATACCCCTCACCTCGTCGGCTATTATCTCCTGCATATCATCCCCCTGAACGAGGACGGTATATATGGCAGTAATACTTCCCCTCTCTGAAGTCCCTGTCCTCTCCAGAAGTTGTGCGAGTTTCAAAAATACAGAGGCGGGATATCCGTTTCTGACAGGGAGTTCACCGTTTGAGAGCCCAATCTCTCTCTGTGCCCTTGCATATCGGGTCAGTGAATCCATAAGCAGCAGGACATCTCTCCCCTCATCCCTGAAATATTCTGCAATAGCCGTAGCCACATAGGCGGATTTTACCCTGAGGAGCGGACTCTGATCACTCGTTGAGATTACGAGCACTGCCTTTTTCAGCCCATCTTCTCCAAGTACATCCTCTATAAACTCTTTTACCTCTCTCCCCCTCTCCCCGATTAGATTCACCACAACAATATCTGCCTTTGCAAATCGGGTAATATTCCCGAGGAGCGTACTCTTTCCAACACCTGAGCCAGCAAATAGACCAATCCTCTGTCCTTTCCCGAGTGTCAACAACCCATCAATCGTCTTTATCCCTGTCTCAAATATCTCTCTGATCTTTTTTCTCCTGAGCGGATCGGGTGGGTCCCGAATTATGTCTACATATCCCTCTGGAGTTATTTCACTACCCGAAAGGACCCTTCCGTTTGCGTCCAGGACCCTTCCGGGTATATCCCTGCCTATGGGTATCCTCTGAGAATTCCCCCTCACCCGGATTATAGAACCCTGAGATATTCCGCAGGTCTCCTTGTGCATCATTATGATAGACCTGTTCTCCTCAAAACCAATCACCTCGCCCGTCCTGATTCCATCCCTCTGGAGAACCTCCACCGTATCTCCAATCCTCACATTCTGTATGTCCGATACTACCGAAAAACCCTTGATTGATAAGATCCTGCCCGCAGTCTTTTGTAGGTTTACAAGATTTTCTATCATCTTGAGAGCTCCTCGAAAAACCTGTCAATCCCAGCCTCGCTCAATGCCCCGTTGTGCTGGATGAATATCTGTTCTGGCTTGAGATCGGGATTTGCAACGATCTCTACACATTCAAATAAATTTGATCCTCCCTCCTTAAGGAGTTTAAAAACCTCTTCCGAAACTATTACCTGTAACCTTCCAGATGAGGAATATTCATCCAAAAATCTCTTGATGTACTCCTCAACAAAGAAGAGACTCTTTGCCGGAAGGATGGTAGCCAGTCTTGAGAGAAAATCCTGAAACAACCTCTGGAACTGGTCTCTTTCAACCTCTAACTGCCTTTGGGACCGTATACTCAACTCCTCGATTAGAGTAGAGAACCTCGTGGCAAACTCATTCTTACCCTCCTCGTATCCACGCTCATAGCCTCTTATGTATTCCTCTTGAATCTCAGCCTCAATTCTCAGAGCCCGTTCTCTGAGTCTCTCAATAAGAGCCATTGTGTCACCAATTGCGCGATTTTCTGCTGCTGATATATATTTTCGACACTTGATATATCTGAGGATCCCCTCCTGTTCATAAGTCAGGATTTTCAAACTCTCCTGTACGGACATATATATCGACTCCTGATTTTATTGATTACTTCCTGAATATATCGTGCCCGGGCGATGGAGCTATCTTCTATCTGTGGTTCGATTAACAGGGCATTACTTATATATCTCTTCCTCTCTTCCGGTATAAACCCTAAAAGAATATATACACTCAGTGCCTCGGATAGATATGGACTCTTCATAATTCTGCCACCTCTTTTTCCACATTCTGCCTCTGTCTGAGGATTGTGAAGATAGAGTAGCCGAGAGCGAGTACCAGAACGAGCATAACCCCAATGATGAATGTATAAAATATTTTTGCAGAGTTCGTGGATACCAGAAAAGGACCGATATAAGTCATTGAGATTTCTCTCGTGGGAATATTTTTCTGTGTCTCTACAATCTCTACGGAGATCTTCTCTTTATCGAGTGAGGGTACCGCTCCGAGGAGAATACCCTTTACTGTCTCCTTGTTTATGTATGTGTTTTTCTTCACCTTCAACAGGACGGATGCACCAATCTTCTCATTCCCCTGTGCAAACGGGCTCTGGTTGGAGGTAGGGATGGAGATAATCACCCTGGCCCTGACTACATTGTCTATTGTCTCGAGGGTCTTTTCTAATTCCCCCTTTATTGCCTGTACCAGAAGTGCCCTCTCCTCGATGGAAGAGGAGATGAACCCCTGTTTCTGATATATGTCGGATAGCCCCTTTATCTTCTCTCTGGGTAGCCCATTCTCTTTGAGGATATTCCAGCTCTTCCCATATTCGCTCTCATCTACGAGGATGTTAAACGATGTCTTATCCCCCTTGCCGTCGCTCACCTTCTCCGTCCTTATACCATATTCTGAGAGTACTGTAATAATCTCGTTTGCCTGTTCCTCTGGCACAGAGTGTAAAATCTCTGCCTTGCAGGAGAATAAAATAAGGGATAACAAAATAAAAGATATTCTGTTTTTCATCTTTACACCTGATTGTTCATTGTCTGTTTTACACCACTCGAGACCTTTTCAATCACCTTACTGGTGATGTCGAGCTCAAGGGATGACCTGAAGACGCCCGATTGAAGGGCGAGGAGCTGAGATGGGGAGAGTTTGTCTGACTTTGCTGCGAGATTCAACTGTCTCTCAATATTCAGGTAATTTCTATCTATGTTAGAGAGTGTCTCCTTGAAGGTGGAGTTAAAGATTCCCTGCTTCTGGGTCGAAGGGGCTACCCCCTGAGCAGCATTAAGTGTTACACTACCTACGACTGACATATTCTACCTCAAATTGTTGATTGCATTCTTTGCTGAGTCGTGGCGGGTCCTCATAATGTTGGAGACGGTAGAGAAGTATCGATTCTCGCTCTGAACCCTCTCCTGTAGATTCAGATACTCCAGGGAGAACTGCCAGTTTGCCTCCTGCAGTGCCTTTGTAGCAGATAAAAGATCGGAGGTAGATGCCGACTGATTGGAGAGATGATCTATTGTGCCATCTCCATCCTGATTGGACCTCTCGCCAGTAATTGAATTCCTGTTTGGAATCTCTGTGGTTTTCTCCATAAGACCCCTGCTCACTGTGGATACAAGGGTCTTAGAAACATCCAGCTCGGGTGACATAATGGCCACCCCATTTGCTATAGTCCTCGTGGTAATCGATAGGCTCTCCTTCAACACCTTTGAAAAGTCCTGTTTCGGCACCTGCCTTGTTGAAGTCTCCTTTGTATCAATGCCTGATGTCACTACGGGTGTAATGTTACTCATATAACCTCCTTAAAACACATATCCTTACATCTGCAAAAATCGTGCCAGTTTCATATTATCCCCTTCTACTTTTCCTGTGTGGTTTGTATGGTTTGTACCTGGCACTTATGAGGAAAAATGTAGTTATATCAAGGGGTTAGAACAAATTATTCCTTTGTGTACCTGGCATCTATAAAAATCAGCCTGCCTGGCACCCAGCGGGGGGAATTCTTATGGGGTTGTTCCCGTAGAAATGTTTTTAAGCCAAAAAATGGCTATCCCTTTTTCGGTAAATTATTATATCGTTATGGATAGATCTCTGCCGATATCCCATTCTGTCCGGAATTACCAACACTGAATCCTCCCGAACCTCCACTTCCTCTATTGAATGTACATCCACTATGATTTATCGAGCTTCCATCGCCCTTGTAAATCACGATTGAGGGACCACCTCCACCACCTCCTCCGGCTCCTCCATTTCCACCCTTTCCACCGGCGCCGCCAGGACCACCCATTGAGCCATCGTCCTGCTCATATGCTCCCCCGTAGGCACCACCTTCACCACCCGCACCTCCCACACTCCCCGTTCCACCAATCCCGCCCTTTCCACCGTTGCCACCATTCTGGGATATAATAGTCGAATCAAACATATCTACAGATGAACTGTACAGGAATATTCCAATCGAGGCACCTCCCGCCTTTCCGCCCTCTCCTCCATATCCTCCACAACCACCGGCACCGCCACCTCCACCAGAACTGCCGTAACTGTCACAATCGGCAGTTCCACCACCACCTCCTCCACCACCACCTCCCCCGGCTCCATTTACACCCTTCTCACCATTTCCTCCATTGTTAGAATATAGGTAACCCGACGCAGTAAAGGTGCCAATATTGGTTCCACCCGCTCCATTATTGCCAGATCTCCCGTCCTCCCCATTCTGTCCATACTGCGAGGAGAGGGGTGAGGCAGTCCCTCTTTCTGGAGGTCCACCAGTTCCACCCTTTCCACCACTTCCCGAAGGTCCAATCCCATCTTCTCCATTCTGCCCATAACTACTACTCTTTCCAGCGTCTCCACCCTTTCCACCATTCATCCCACAGACGCTCTTCCCTCCCGCTCCTCCGAGTGGCTTTGAACAGGTTGTACAGAAAATTCCACTGGAGTCCTCACAACCGGGAGTGCCCGCCTTCCCTTTCGCACTGGATGGATCATTCACCTCCCCGTTCGCCCCGTTTGCACCATCCGCGCCATTGGCACCCCGTCCAGCCTTGATAGTGCACTTGTTTATTCTAACATCAGATGAGTTTGCAATAAACAATCCATAAGATGATGAAGATGGCAGGACTGCATCCTGTGAAGAGATATTGAGCCTATCGAGAATACTCGAAGAGCCCTGTACAATCTTAATCCCCTCCTGAGATGGATAGATATTTACCTTATAGGAGTTAGATCGGCTCCACTTATTGGATTTACTGTATCCACCAAAAATACCGATCTGCCTGTTTATTGTAAATGTCTCGTAATAGTTTCCCTCTGATACGAGTATATACTTTGCCTGCGGAAGGGAGGCAGATTTTGTAATCGCCGCAGATATTGTCTTAAGGGGCAAATCCATCGAGCCCGGATTGCTGTCATTCCCGCTTGCGATATCTACGAATATTGCCTTTGATACCTCACCGTCTATTCCATCGCAATTGGCATCTACGAACAGGTCATCCGGGTCGTCTGTATCCGACTGCTTTATACAGTCTATCCCCTCACCTTTCAGATTTATTTTATATTCGGGATTTTGTGGGTCATTAGAGTTAATCTGCAGAATATCCTCTACTATCTCGACCTTTGTTGGAGTAAAGGCAATGTCGATATTATAACAGAGTCCGCTCAACAATACCTTCTCTATATTCGATGGGGTGAGTGTAAACTTCCCACCAATTACCCTCGATGTATTATAAATTATCAAATCCTCATCTCCCTTATTGCATATCTGAAGTTGTCTGTGGGCGGTATCGAGAATCCTCACCTGACCGAAGTCGATAGAATTTTCGGAGGTCCAGACTGTAGCCGGGAATATCCCAGCCCTCGTATTCGCCCTCACTATCAGAAGACCATTCTCCTTTTCATCACCGTCGTTATTCATATCCGTATCGTTTGTTGTGATGTTCAGGTCTATTGTATCGTTGTTGGATTTCACACTCGCTGTAAATTTTATCTCCAGAAATATTGACTCTTTCCCCGACAGATATATTGGAGGTGTGAGAGTGTCCCCACTGATCTTGCTATAAAATCTGTATTCGAACTTGTTCTTTGTGTTTATGAAATCCGTTATCTTCTCTATCAACAGAATCCCCTCTTCGGCGGTGTTAATGAATTCGAACTGAACAGTATTTTCATTCTTTCCGGATTCCAGGGATGTGTTACCCATATCGTATGAGATCTCATTACTATCCCCCTGAGCAGGGAATGTCTTGTCGACACCAAATATAGTCTTATATTTGACGCTGAGGTTAGGGTTGTCTTTGTATTTGTTATATACCGGAACCCTCAAAGGATTAGAGACGGGGTCGCTGGATGTTATCATAATGCTCGTATTGTCGGGTTTTGCATCTGTCTGAGTACAACTCACCTCTATAGTAAAAGATTCATCAGGTTTTAGTGTGGAATTCTTAACGAATGTAGAGCTTATAGAAAAGGTATTTGGGTCCGCATTAGGATCGAGTTCATAGTTGTAAATCTGCAAGGGCTCATCTCCAGAATTCCTGATTGTAAGAGTAATCTTCCTGGTCTCCCCGTACTTCATATACCCGAAGTTGACACTATCTGGCTCTGCTACTATTCTACCCGTGCCTGAGATATCCGTGATGATATCCGAATCATATACATCGAATCCGGCATCTTCGACAGTCTTACAGATCCCCTGAATACACTCTTCGGGGTATTCGCAATCATCTCTGGTACGGCACTGTCTTATTGTGTGTTTATTACAATACCCGTTCTCACATATCTCATCCTTGTTGCACTGGGCACTGGTGGTGCATTTTCTGAGATTTACATCCTTATCGATCGGGACATCGGATATGGAGTTTACATCCGAAGAACAGGCAGAGAGTAAGAAGGCAGAAAACAAAATCAGGAAAAATGTTATCAGATATGCCTTTTTCATATTTCCTCCACTGCATATATATTACTACAAAAATTGAAAGTATGCAAAAATTAAATTAAAAGTGAAGATTCTATAATTAATTTTCGAAAACCTGCATATTCAAATTGGTTGACATAGAGGCATCAGCCTAATAAGAATTATCCAGTAATTGGAGGTGAGTTATGAGTTTGAGCAGGATCTCTATAAATACTCGTCTAAGAGAGGAGTTTGTAAA
>Ga0078972_1008093_pt1 | contig 22471 bp, 28 predicted proteins | sample YelNatPaOPGAMG01_FD_67568 | JGI IMG/M metagenome (GOLD analysis project Ga0078972, IMG submission 67568) | Hot spring thermophilic microbial communities from Obsidian Pool, Yellowstone National Park, USA - OP-RAMG-01 (SPADES assembly) (version 2) | ecosystem: Environmental > Aquatic > Thermal...
GGCGATGCGGTGAGGCTCCAGGGTCACCTGCCGAAGCCGATCACCAACGCCTCGAACTACGCGTTCATCAACGGATGGGGATTCCCTGACCTTCCCCAGTTGCTCGCCAACTCTTCCGATCAGGCGGTCCGCGTCCCGGGGAACATGAAGCCCCACGGGGTCGCCGTCCATCCGACGCCGACGCTCCGCGTGGCTGTCGGCTGGCGCAGCCCGGTTACGGCCGGCTTCCGCCTCGCAGGCGCGGTCTCTCACGCGCACCCGGAGTGCGGCAACGGCGTGACCTGGTCGCTCGAACTCCGTCGCGGCCCGACCCGGCGACGCCTCGCGAACGGTGTCGCGCAGGGAGCCGGAGAGATCAAGCTCGGGCCGATCGATAACCTCGCGATCCAGAAGGGGGATCTCGTCTCGCTCCTGATCGGGCCCCGCGACGGCAACCACTCGTGCGACCTGACGGCCGTCGACCTGAGGCTCGCGAGAGTCGACGGCGATCGCAAGGTGTGGGACCTCTCCCGCCAGCAGGTGTGGCACTACATGCAACGGGTCGCCCATCGCGCTGGGCTCCGGGACCGTATCGTGAGCCCCCACGTGCTACGACACTCCCACGCAACCCATGCGCTAGCCCATGGCGCAAACCTGTTGCAAATCCAGCAGAACCTCGGACACAAGCAACTGGACACCACGCGGATTTACATCGAGCTCACGCCGGGGAAGGGGAGCGAAGCGTATCTGCCCGACGATATGTAGTGGTACACTGGCCCCGAGTGTGTGCCCGAGCGGCGAGGGAGCGGCCTGCAAAGCCGCGCAGGGCGGTTCGACTCCGCCCACACTCTCCACAACCTTATAGTTGGCAATCTCGCCTGCCAAGCGGGGAATGGTTGGCACGTGGGATTGCCAACTATTCGGGCATCAGCACGTCGGAATGCCAACCTCTCCGCGATGGATCCCGGGCGAGGGCTCGAACCTCGGACTGCGGATCCAGAATCCGCCGTGTTACCGCTACACCACCCGGGAATGGCTCCAGGACCTGGGTTCGGACCAGGATCTCGGGCGTCAAAGGCCCGCGGGCTACCGTTGCCCCATCCTGGAATGCCCCTTCAGTATACATCCGCCCGGAGACGCGCATAGAGGCCCCAGGACGGGACGGCCCCCGCCGGATAGGCTATGAGAGCCACGGCGGGGGTTGGCGTGTTCTGGGGCCTTCTGGCGCGTGTGCGTGCGAGGTATCCCTTTCCCTGCCTTGCCCCCCACCCGACAACCCGACAAAATGTCGGGTGCCCCGACGTTTTTGTCGGGTAGGCCGTCGTGCGCCTGGAAACCGTTGCTCTGCGCGGGATTCAGGTCCCCCGCGCCGCAAAACGTCGGGTATTTGTCGGGTTGGACCCGACGCCTGAAAGCCTTACGGGGCGCGGATTTGAGGCCATTTGTCGGGTTGTCGGGTGGGGGGCACATATCTACCCCCACTTGGCCCCCGGCCAGGCAACCTTGCTGGAACCGACGCCGGACGAACGTCTCGAGGCTGGCTCATAAAAGCTCGTCCAGTCGGATCCGCAAGGCTTGCACCGACACGTCAAACGTCCGTGCCAACGGCGTCAGGTTGGTCAAATAGCGCGGATCGCGATCCACCCATTCCAACAGGAGCGGCCGCGGCATCAGCAACGCGGCCGCAAAGTGGTTGGCGGCGCGCTCACGCGGGGGCAACGGCGCGGCCGCCGGCACCGTGCGAAAGGCCAAACCCTGCCCGAACGCCGCCGATGAGTCGGTCACCGCCTGGCCTTTCTGAAGATGGCCGAGAAACCAGTGGCCCAATTCATGTGCGATGGTAAACCGCTGGCGGACGGGAGGATCGAGTTGATTGACCCAAAGGATGCCGCGCCCCGCGATGTTTTGGATGGCACCCGCGACGTTGGGCTGCTGGAAACCCGCGGCGTAAATGGTGATCCCGTGGCGGCGCGCGAGCGCGGCGACGTCAACGGGAACCCGGTAGAGCCGTGCTTGGCGCAACAGCGTGATCACGTGGAGCTCAATATCGGGCATCGGTTGCGTCGCGATGGGACTCACCTCGGTTCCAGCCTGTTCCCGTCACAAGGTCTAATGCGGTGTCCGTCCTCGCCGGATAGGCTATGAGCCACGGCGGGGGTCGAACGCGCGTCCTGGGGCATCCTGGCGGGCCAGTTTTACGCGGGCGGCTTGCTGCCGCCGTCCACCACGGTCGTCTTGGGCGCTTCCTTCGGATCCGTGGTCCCGGTGACGTTCGTCGGAGCCATCGGCTTGGCAGCGACTTTCAGCATCCCTTCGAGGGATCCCGCGAGCCGATCCATGAGACTCGTCGAGGCCGCCGTGCTCTCCGACGTGGTCGAGGCCCGGACGTGGGCCGCCGCCACCAGGTGCAGCGAGACGAGCAGCGAGACCGCCGTGCCCGCGAGGCTGTAGATCGTGGCCTGGTTGAAGCCCCACCCGAGCACTTGGTTCAATACCAACACGACCGCCGCGATGAGCGCCGTCCAGAACCCCGCCGAGCGGAGCTCACGACTGAGTTGCAGGTGCTTCGTGTGCATCAGGATCCTCCTCCTTGTCCGGGGAATGCGCCACTACGATGCCTCGCGGCTCGTCCGCCGCGGCTCTGCCTTCCAGCCGCGCTTCCACCTCACGCATCCACGCTTCCAGCCGGTCCACGGCCTCCCGCCACCGCTTCGGGTTCAGGGTTGCCTCCTCGTGCCGGAGCGCGTCCAACACCTCATGGATGAGTGCCATATCCTATCCATCCTTCCCGGGGAGAGGGGCCGCGATCCCGAGATCCACCACGGTCTGTTTCGCCCGCCGCAGGATCGCCACGTCGGCCGTCCCCATGAGCGTATCCAGGGCTGCGGGGTCGCCCGTCCGGTCGTACTGCTCCCAGGCCGCCCAGAGCGTGCCGTCCCCGCTGTAGGCGGCGGCCGACCGGAGCAGATACCAGCACCCGCGGCAGCTATTCGGGGCCATGGCGCACCTCCGGCCGGTGGGCGAGCTCCCACAGGCGGCGGTTGTACCGGGCCCCGGCGCCGGTGAGGCACGCGACCGGCTCCAGTCCGAAGCGGCGCAGGGCCTCGCAGTACCGCACGGTCGCCGGCAGGAGCGGGATCGTTGGGGACATCCGGATCACCTCCCGCAAACGCCGAGTGGCCGCCCCGCCGGACGGCCACCACTGCCCTCTAGGGGGATTATACCACCTAGCAATCCGGTAAAATTGATGCAGGGGGGTACATCCATGGAAACAACCTGCACAATGGCGCACTGCCCACACCCTGTATTTGCCCGGGGGTGGTGTGAACGTCATTATCGAAACTGGGAACGCTTTGGAAATCCATTATACACGGCCCCTCGTGTTCGACAGACCTGTGTGGCCGAGGGATGCGGCAAGCCAGCTGTACAGAAGGGTCTATGCGACATGCACCGCTTCCGGCTCAGACAGCACGGGACCTTGGATAATCCACGAGACCCCAACCGGCGGTTTTGGAGAATGGTTAGCAAGGCCGGGCCCGTTCCCCCTGAGCGCCCCGAGCTTGGCCCATGTTGGATCTGGACAGGTGCAAAAGCCCTGGGCTATGGGCGCTTCAATCCTACGCAGGATCGCCAGTGGGCGGCACATCGTTATAGCTACGAGCAGATTGTTGGCCCTATTCCAGAGGGAATGCAATTGGATCATTTATGCCGCAATCGCGCGTGTGTCAATCCGGACCATCTTGAACCCGTAACTGCTCGGGAGAACAACCGGAGATCTCGCGCGCCGTCGGCCGCGAACGCTAATAAAACCCACTGTGTCCACGGCCATCCGTTTACACCCGAGAATACGTATTATCGACCGAATGGGTCCCGTTCCTGCAGAACGTGTTTACGGTCTATCGCCCGGAGATACGCGGCACGAAGAAAGGCGGCTGAGGTATAGGCTCAGCCGCCGTTTTTGTGTCCTGCCCAGGGTTACTTGGAAATTCCGGCCAACCACCGGCGCGCCCACTTATCCGTCTGCGCGGCCTGGGAGATGGCCTGGGCGAACTGCTGCGGCGAGACCTGGGCGATGCCCTGGGCGTACCGCTGGCCGATGCCCGCCTGGCACTGCGCCGGCGAGAGGCCGAACTTGGCGAGGCCCTGGCAGAAGTCCGCCTCGTCGCCGTGCCAACTCGCGGCCCCCGCCTGGGCATTGCGGGCCCACTTGGCCTGGGCTTCCTGGAGCGTCATTGCCACTGTTACCCCTCCTCTGAATACGAAGGCCGCCCCCGACTCCGGGAGCGGCCACCACTGCTGCTAGGCCCTAGTATACCATATCCGGGGACCGCAAGCCCCCGGCACTGCGCCAGCATGAACCGCGCGCCGCTGGGGCTGTACGGGAATGGGGCTAGGAGTGGTACTTTTGCGCCCCGAGAGTATGGGAACTACGCGCCTCAATAGCAACCCGATCGCGACGCTACGGGTGGGACGCGAGACTGTGGATGCATTGCATGACCGCTGCATTGTACTGAAATAGACCCACGACTATCGCGGCGATTCCCCCGAACACGCTAATCAGGATGCCGACGATTGCCCACAGTTGGTACTTTGTGCGCTCCTGGACTTTTTTCAGTTGCTCTTTCACTTGGTCGGCAACATCAGAACGCACGCCCTGCATCTCGGCTCGCAACGCACTGATCTGGTCCTCGATACGGTCCAGGGTATGCTCCAACCGGCCAATATAGCGTTCCTCCCAGTCTGACATAGGTCCACCTCCAGGTTGCTTTTTGGCCGATTCGCGCCCCGTTAGTTCCTTAGATGCCCTCCACGATAATGACTCCACTAACCGCACTCGACATGCTGATCGGTAGTGTCAATTCCGTCTTACTTACCGTTGCGCCGAAGCCGCTCGGTTGGCTGGTGATCGCTGGGGTATAAGTAAAGGCTACCGGAAACGTGATCGTTTGCGCCGTGGTGGTGGCGTTCTCATAGCCATCTAATACGATGACCACCTTTTTGTACCCTACACCCACCTGCGGTTGGTTCCAATATATCGTACCAGCGGTCGTCCCGGCAGAGGAGGCGGGTGTGGCATCTAACGCCCAGCCTGCATAAGTGTACCAGTATCCAGTGGAATCCGAATGTCGTCCCGCTTCCAAATACGGAAATCCCGCACCTTTATCAACCCCGCCGAGTTTCCATAAGCCCCCGGAGGCTTCACTCTCCGTTTGGATGAAGTCTAAGTTCGACGTCATAGTGCGCGGTTTAGCGGATGCGCTGATGGCGGTCCAATTTTCTGGATTGGGATTATACCCCGTCGGATCAATAAAGTATTGGTTGTTCGGCATCGTGACTTGCGACCCGACATTCGTTTCCCAGTCCTGCGCCATGCAAGTAATACTGAAGATATCGTCGTCCATATAGAACACTTGCTGGGCGGACGTTGGCGCTGTGACCCCACTAATGTTGTAATTAGCCACGGTCACCTGGACCCGGCTGAAGAAGAGGTTGTTCAGGTGTGAATTGCTCTGTCCCGTGGTTTGGGCTGACACGCCGCGAATTCCATGGGCCGTCCCGCCCACCACACACTGATTATAGAACTCCTGGATATTGAGGCCGCCGTAATTCCATCCCTCGCCATTATACGCCTCTAGGTAAAGGCCGCCTCCTCCCCATGCGTGGCAATCGTATAGGCTGGCATAGAGGACGTTCGTTAGCCAAAACCCATAGTGATCCCCATCATGGCCAAAAACCTTGATATCTGTGAAACGACTACCGAGAATGCCGTGGTCGTAGCCACCTACGCTCAGCGCGGCCGGAATGGCAACGATGCCGTGACCAGTAGTGGCATAGGGCGGGTTAAACCGAATGCCAAACCCATGTAGGTAGACCGCTTTACCGGTGACATTTACATGGATAGCATCGGTATTCGCTGTGCCGACCACGATCACACTGCCGAGGAGGTAGGGGCTGAGAGACGGCAAGTTTCCCGCAGTTTTGGGATTATCCGCATACGTGCCATAGAGCGCCCGTGCTCCCGCGCCAACAATATGAATTGTGTCGGAGACTATCAGTGTGGACGAAATGAGGTAATCGCCAGCAGGCAAATATCCGACTTGAGCTGTGCCTTGAATGGCGGTAATCCACGCCTGCAATGCCGCCGTGTCGTCGTGCACGCCGTCGCCATAGGCGCCCCAGTCGCGCACGTTGACGACGCCCCAGTGCCGCTTCCGGTCGAGCACTTGGGCCCACACGGCGGTGCGCGTCCACTCGCCGCCCTTCAGACTGTCTGGCGGAGTCGCCATGGTCCGATGCCTCCCTTACTCGCGTTCGGCCTGCCAGCCGAGCAGCTGCAGCGTCCGCAAGGCCGCGTTGAGGCCGTCGTGGCCGTAGCCGAGGACCTGGCACTGCGGCTGCTGGGCCTTGGGCACGCACAGGTTGAGCGTCCCGTCCGCATACGTGAGCCGGCCGAGGTCCTCGCCGTGGGCGCCCCGGAGCCGGTATCGCGCCACGTCGGGCGGGGTGGGGAGGCCGAAGTGCTCGTCGAGCTTGGTCTCCGCGTGCAGCCCCACGGTCCGGACGCACTGCTGTTCCGCCGGGGTCAGCTGGTCGAAGGGGAGAGCTTCCCGGTCGGGCGCCAGACAGAGCGCCGCGCCGTAATCCTGCCCCCACTTGCTGAGCTCGTCTGCCATGTCGCTCCCTCCTAGCATCCTGCGCGGGCGTTGTACTGGGCGGTCAGCTTTTGCGCCGTGGCCGCGCTCGGGAGCACGATGCGGGTGCCGGCCAGGATGTTGCTCGGGCCCGTCGTGATGAGTCCCCGGCTCCGGTTGTAGCAGTAGATCCCCGGCCAGAGACTCGCATCCCCGTAGGTGCTCGCGGCAATGCCCGAGAGCGTCTGCCCGTACTGGATGGTGTAGAACCCCCCGCCCGGCGGACTGGCGGCCTGGGCGGTCCCGCCTCCGGCGCCGGCCCCCGTGCCGGTCCCGCCGGGCGGGGGCGTCGCGGTGGGCTCGGGGGTCGGGTTCAGGGGCGTGCCGGGATTGGGCTGCAGGTGGAAGAGGTTGCCGAAGAAGAAAAACCCGAAGGCTGCCGCCCCTAGGGCTACCAGGCCCCAGCCACCCCCGGACACATGATGCGCGCTACTCGCCATCCCCGATGCCTCCCGCAAAAACCCGGCGGCCGCTCCCGGTCGGGAACGGCCACCACTGCGCGTTCGTATGCCTTCAGTATATCATGTTTGCGGCGCCGGGCACGTCACGCACACGGGGGGCTCGCCATGCTCCATGGCGTGTCGGATCCAGTCGCTCGCCCACATCAGGTTGGCGTAATCCCGGCCCGGCCACGCCTCCTGGAGCTTGGCGTCGTCGATCTCGGCGCTGCCGGGGAGCATCACGTCGCCCTCGCGGGTCTCCAGCGGGAATCCGGCCCGGAGCATGGTCACGATGGTCGCGTCTTCGGTCTGGAGCTCCTCCCGGGCATGGTCGGCCGGCGGGTGGGGGAGGCAGGTCCGGTTATGCACGAGGGCATGGAAGGTCTCATGCACCAGGGTCTGGAGCGCGTAAAGGTCCTTCGCCAGCGCCGACGGGTTCAGCTGGATGACGTTCTTGTCCGGGTCGAACGCGCCCTCGAGGATGTAGTCCGGGGTGGCCGGGAGCGCCCGGAAGCGGACGGGCACGCCGCAGGCCTCGATGGCCGTCTTGAGCCGGTCGAAGGCCTGCGCGGTATTCGCGGGCGCTGTGATGGCCACCACGTCGGCCTCGGCGGGCTGGTGGATCAGGAACGGGCGGTCCCGCCGGACGCGGGGCGACCCCGCCGCCGGCGCGGGCTCCGCGGGTACGCCGACCTGGGAAAAGACCGGCGCCGGCTGGGGCCGGGCCGCCACCGCTGCATCGTAGTCCGCGAGCAAGGACCGGCTCCGGTCGGCCAGCTGCCGGAGGGTCGCCGCGTCGCGCGCCTGGCCGATGTCCGCCTGGAGCTGCCGGAACTGCGGGGCGTAGGCCTCCAGGATGGCCCGGTCCGCCGGCGGGGAGGCCGCGATCTTCTCCGGGGTCCAGTCGTAGGCGAAGAGCGCCGCCAGCTCCTCCTGGGCGAAGCTCAGCCGCTCCTGCACCGGCGGATCCGTGAACGCGCCGGCCTCGGCCACCTCGGCCGCCTTGCCCAGCACGCTCCCCACCGCGTGCAGGTGGGCATTCGCGCAGGGGATGCAGCCCGTGTCCCGCTCCATGTCGGGGGCATATTGGCTATAGGCGCCGGGGTCGGCCGGCGGCGGGGCGGGCACACTCCCCACTACGCTCGCCGTCTGGAGCGCGGTGGCGAGGCCCCCGGCCAAGGCCGCGGTCTCCGCCACTCCTTCGGGGGTCTCGAGCGTGTTCAGCGCCGCCTGCCGGAACCGGCGGATCTGCGGGAGCAGGCCCTCCCACAGCCGTCGCTGGTCGGGCGGGAGCTGGGCGAGCCGTTCCGGGGCCAGGTCGAACCGCTCCAGCACGGGCACCTGCTCCCGGGCCCACCGCTGGACATCCTGGATGCGCCGCTGGGCCTCCGGGTGCTGGATCCCGTCCTCCCGCGCGAAGCGCAACGCCTCCTTCAGCACCGCCGCCTGGGTCACCACCTGGTCCCGCACCGCCGCCACGTCCACCGCGGGCGGCGCGGCGGTCGCCGGGGTGGAATCCGGGCGCGGCGCGGTCACGGCTGCCTGGATGGCGTCGAGCTGGGCCCGGAGTTCCGTGTACGGATCCGACTTCGGCGCCTGGCTCTGCCGCACCCACTGCACCACTTGGGGCAGCACCTGCGGATGAGTGAGGGTCTGGAGCACATCATCGACCCACATGTCAGATCACCTCCAAGAGCAACGCAATCCCCGCCACGGCGAGGAGCGACAGGAGCAGCGGGTCCGGCACCGGGCCCGCCCCGCCGCCGGGTTTCAGGAAGGCGCCCGGCGGGGTGGGGAGCTGATCGTAGATCGCCCGCATCTCCGCCAGGTACGCGGGGGTCGTCGGGTCGCTGCACCCGGGGTGCCCGCATAGGGCGTAGGACCAGGCGGTGGTGGCCCCGAACCACTGGGCGGGGCTGGAATCGCGCAAGGCGGCCCGGAGGGGGGCGTAGTACCCGAGGCGCAGCGTCGCCACATCCGCCTGGAGGCCGATGGCCAGCGTGGGGTAGACCCGCACCCCCGCGCCGTTTCCGGGCAACAGATACGACCCCGGCACCGCCGCCGTGGAGTCGGTGGGATTGTTGGTCGCCAGGGCATTCGTCCAGCCCCGCTCCCGGATGAAGTAGCTGACGAGGAGCTTGAGGTTGACGGCGGTGGGCCGGATGCCGAGGCCTTGCAGGATCGTCCGGGCGGCGGCCCAGTATGCCGCCGGGACCGCGCGTGCCACCGGCCTCGCCCCCTCAGTGATGCAGGCCGGCGAGAAAAGCCGCGACCGTCGGGCCGACGAGGGCCGCGACGATGAGCGCCCACATCTGGCTCCGCAGGGCCCGGAGCTCCTGCCGGAGCATCTGGAGATTCTGTTGCTGGTCGGCGACCGCCTGTTTCAGCCCGCCGACCTCATTCGCCAGGCCCCAGAAGGTCGGCAGCCCGGTCAGCGGCCCGCCGGGCGGGGAATCTGTGCCCATGTGCGTGCCTCCCCCGCTTGATAGGGTACATCCGTTCGCATATTCCCCTCCCTATATATAGCGAGAAAAATATCTCTCTCCTAGATCTAGGGGCATCAGGACAGATCCCTCCCTCGGGGACATCTGTCACATCTGTCACGTGTCACAACGGATGTCGTTCGATCTGTCACACCCTGTTCGATTTTCTCGGCGATCCTGATCCCGCAACCCCTTGCCCCATGCGGGGTTCCGGGTCGGGTAGCAGAACCCCGTTTGACCGTTGTGACACGTGACAGATGTGACATTGTGACAGATCTAGGGCAGGGCGGTGGCCACCGGGCTCAGCGTGACCTGGTTGGCCGTGCCGGCCGTGGCGCTGATCGTCACCGGCTGCCCGCCGAGGGCCGGAATGATGCCCACCAGCGATACCGGCCCCACGGGTTGGCTGGTCCCGTTCGCGAGCGTCAGGGTCGCCGCCTGTCCGGTGGTGGGGTCCGTGTAGCTCACGGTCACGGTGAGGTCCGTCGCCGCCGTCTGCACGGTCCCCGCCACCCCGACCAGGTAGAGGCCGCTGATCTCGGGGGTCCACGTGAGAAGCGGCGTGGCCGCCGTGGTGGTGAGGGCCGCTTGCCGGTTACGCGCCGCCACCAGCGGCGTCCGGCCCGTGTAGTCTTCCATCAGTTCATCCCCGCTTTCACCGCGGCGTAGAGCTTCTGGCCGTTGGCCGCCCCCAGCAGCTGCTCGGCCCCCGCCTGGTCGAGCTCGCCCAGCCGGATCCGCAGAATGTTCGACAGGCTGACCGGCCAGATCTCGAGTCGGACGGGGGTCGGTGCCGGGGGAGCGGTCGCGGCGGTTAGGCGGAAGTTGAGGCTCGTCTTAGCGGGGACGAACATCTGCACCGGGCGGTCCAGGGTCAGGGTCGCCGCGTCGAGAATCACATGGTCCGTATCGCTGTCCCGGTCGATGTGCAGCTGCACCCCGTCCTCCAGCGTGCCCGCCATCGCCACGCTCCGCACCACCATGAGGGTGTTCGGCGGCACCTGGACGCGGTGGAAACTGAGTCCCCCCGTCGTCGGACTCGCGGTCGCCGCGAGGGCATAGCTGAGCGGCGTGCCAATCAGGCGGTTGCGGTAGGTCCCCTCGATGATGCGGTCCAGGTCCATCGGCAGGGTGCCGCGCTGGGAGGCAGTCCCCACATCCAGTCCGAGCTGCCGGGCCAGCGCCTGCTCCTGCACCGTGAGCGGCCACCCGTACAGGACCTTCACGGCAATGGGCTCCGCCCACACGGTGATCCGGTAGGTCAGCTGGAGGTTGGTGACGGCGGCGGCCGTCGTGTTCACCAGGGTCGCGGCCAGCCGGGTGCGGGCCACCCGGTCGGTGACCACCGGCGCCAGATCGGCCGGCCACATCCCCAGGTCATAGCGGTCCCGGCTGGTGTCGCTGGTCAGGTCCAGCTGCACGCCCGGCCACCGGGTCGCCCCGATCTGATCGAGGCGGACCAAGGTGGCCGGGTTGTTGGCCGGGTTCCAGCCCTGCACGGCGGGAAACAGCGCCGCTTGCCCCCCCGCGGCCAGCGTCGGGATGAGCGCCGAATAGGGGATCTGCTCGAGCCAATAGGGCCGGGCGTTGCTGATCGTCTGAAGCCCGAAGGATGCGGCCACCACTGCCTCCTATCCGTGTCCTACGACACCATGGAAAACTCGCCGTACTCCCACCCGTGGAGCGTGAGCACGGCACCATCGGTCAGCGCCGTGCCGACCTGGTACTGTTGTGTCACCGGGTCCCAGTAGAAGTCCCCGGCGGCAAGGCCGCCCGTCGGCACGCTGGTCACCACCGTCAACTGCGACGGGCTCGTGGTGCTCGCCGTGCCGCCGGCCGCCTCGACCTGGAGCACCACCGAGGCCACCTTGAGGTAACGCGGGGCATCGGCGGGGAGCGCCGTCGCGGTGTTGGCCGCGACCGCCCCCGGTACGAAACTATACGACCGCATGGGGTCTGCCTCCTTCTTAAGCTTACGACGGCGCGCCCTCGACCAGGGTTCCGGTCATGGCGACGGCCACCGCGTCCGCCGGAATCGGGGATCCGTTCGCCCCCACCCACGGTACGGCATTGTCCTTGTAAATCAGCAGCTGGCCCGGCCACTTCGGCACCGGCCGGAAGACGTTATCCAGCGCGACATAGGGCTTGACGCTGCCGAAGGCCAGGTCGTTGACCCCCGGAGTGACGAAGATGCCCTCGGAGCCCTCCTCGTTCGGAAGGTAGCTACCGTTCACGGCCCACCCGGCCCGGGCGAGGTTCTGCCCCGGCACTCCGGGCGCCCCGGCCTGGCCAGGCGGGAGGGGCACCGGCTGCACGCCGAAGCCCTGGAGCATGAACGCATCGTTGTTGAGGTTGAATTCCAGCCCGAGATCCTGGTACTGGTCCTCGACATGCCCCGTGCCGCCGCCCAGCGCGTTCAGATCCGTGAACGTGTAGGGCCGGTTGGGGTCGGTGGCCGCCGCGTTGAAGGCGAAATGCCAGTAGGGCATGATCTTGGTCGATCCCTGCTCCAGGCCGCCGGGGAACTGGGTCCACGTGGCGAGCTCCAGGGTCTTGGGCGACGGGTAGTCGAACTTCAGGGCCGGCTTGCCCTCCACCTGCCGCGTCAGGGTCTGCACCTGCACGCTGTTGTGCCACAGCTCGGCCAGATTCTCCAGCATCTCCGGGGTATACTCGTAGCCCTTGATGCGAATCCGGTAGCCCGTGCCGCCGTTGGCGGCGCTGGACACCCCGTAGATGGTCGAGACCGCGATCCCGAGGGTCCGGCTGAACTTCGGCGCAACCGCCCGGATGGGCACGTTGCCCCGGCCGTCCCCCAGCACGCTCCAGAGCGGCGGGCCCAGCGGGATCTTGTAGTTCACGCTGCCGTACACCTGCGTCCGGAGCGGAGTCATGAGGAGATCGCCCCGGCCCGGCAGGTTGATGTAGTGCTGGCTGGACTTGTTGTCGAGGATCAGCCACACCTCGCGCAGGTCCTCATACTCCCCGTTGCTGTTCTGCGGGGGGATGATCTCAATCGAGGTGATCTCCCGCACGGTCGCCCCGTTGGTGCTGGAGCTCGTGATGGTGTTGGGCGACATGTAGTTCTTGAGGCCGTTGGGCCCCTGGGCGTAGCCGGCCGCGTCGTAAACCTTGGTCTGGTCCGCCGACAGGCCGTCCGTATCGGTGATATCGTAGAACGTCTTTTCGATCACGTATTCCGATGCAGGCATCGGGTATTCCCTCCTTCGCGCATAGGTGCGTCATCTCGCGGCGCGCGCCTGCCGGGGGCTACCCGGTCGGCAGGTCAAACGCGGCGGATCCCCCGCTCGCGGGGACCCCCGCGCGCCCGGACAGGGTCGTGTGACTGGTGACCGCGTGCGAGGCCGGGGTCACGGTGGTCGTCGTCGTCGCCGGGGGCGTCACCGGGGTGGTCGTGGTCGCCGGAGGCATCAGCCGCCGCCGGGCAATGCCCGCGGCCAAGGCGCCAATTCCCCAGTCGGCGCCGCCGTCCAGGGCCGGCCGCCACCGGTTGCCGGCGGCCACGTTGAAGGCCTCCAGCCCGGCCAGGACAATGGCCAGGATCTCACTATTGGTCAGGGTTTGGCTGTAGCTGTTGAGCCGGATGTCCGCATAATCTCCCAGGGCACCGGCCACCGCTGCGCCCCCCCACCGGGTGTACGGGATTTGCATGGGCTGCCTCCTTCGCAAAACAAGCGGCGACCCCGCACGCATGCGCGTGCGAGGCCACCACTGCCTGTCCCGTCATCAGTGCCTGGCCGGGGCGGGACCCCACCCGATCAGGTATGCTTTATCCCGAGTATACCATAAATCCCAAAGGCAATGCCCTAGGTCAGGCCGTAGGCCGCAAACGCCCCCAGCGTCGTCGCCGCGCTCATCGCCCAGTTCAGCTGCGCCCCGCGGGGCACCCAGATCGCCGGCAGGGTGTACCACGCCCCGGCAGTCAGGGCCTGGCCGCCATTCAGGGCGTAATAGGTCACCCCGTCCCAGGTCATCAGGGGCACGGCCGCCGGGGCGTTCGCCGCCAGCGCAAGGGTCACGATCACCTGCGTCGGCGTGTCCACCGCCACGGGTTCGCCAAGCACCCCCGTGTTGGCCTCGACGATCAGTCCGGCTGGCAAGGTGACGAGCTGCCGGGGAAACCCGCTCGTCCGGACCGCGGCGCCGGGGCGGCCCACCGCCGGGTCCGCCGTCACCACCCCCACGCGGTCGCTCGCCGGCTCGATGATCGGGCCGGTTGCCGGGATACCCGAGATGGGCAGGGGCCCGGTGTCGGGTACCGGATCGCCCAGTAGGCTCAGCATGTCGTCCACCGGATCCATCACGATCCCCCCTTATAACTGCTGTACGATCAGAACGGCCCCCACCGCGAGGAGCCCGAACGCCAGGAACGAATCCAGGCTGGCGACCGGATGCAAGACCACCGACTTCACGAACTGCCAGTGATCGACCAGTAGGTAAATCCCCAGGGCGACGAAAGCCCCGATCACGGCGGCCGTCAGGAGGCCCACATCGGTGAAGATCCCGAGGCCAACCGCCGCCGCCAGGCCGCCCAGGACCGCCAGCACCGGACCGATCCACGGTGCGTCGGTGACCCAGCGGATATGCACCACCGCCCCCTCCGCCGCCGCCAGCGGTTCCCCCGGCCAGGTGGGGATGTGCGCGATCTGCGGGAAATGCCGGACGAGGGCCCGGGCCTGGTTCATCATCGCCGCCAGCGCCCCCGCGATCTGGTGTCCCGCCACCAGCCCATGCCCCGCCACGCTCACGGTGCGGCAGGTCAGCTGGAGATCCAAGCGGGTACCCTTCGGCTGGGTCCGCTCGTATTTCGCGAGGGCCGCTGCCTGGGCTGACCCCGGGCGGGGGAGGGTGCGGCCGGCGGCAAGTTGGACCGTGCTCATACGAAGGCCACCCCTCCGGGGCTGGTATCGTGCCGAACATAGTCCAGCCCGCTGATGATCGCGTTCGCCCGCGCGGTGCGCAGCTGCGCGAACTTCTTGACGATCCGCCAGACGCCCCCAGACTCCCGGTACTCGGCGATGCCATAGAAGGGCGATCGGGTCGCCGGGAGCCCGCCGGCATGCGCCGGAAAATACGCATGGCCGAGACCAAGGTAGACCACCGACGTGGCCTGATGCGGAAGCGTAGCTGGGGGCCTCCAGATCGCCAATGGAAGGCGGATCCCAAGACGCAGGTCGAGATAATACCAGGCCGCTGGCGAATCCGCGACATACAGCTCGTACCCCAGCGGCACGCCATTGCTCCCAGTGAGCGGGAGCTTCGCCGGCGCCGCGATCGGCACGCCATAGCGACCCAGGGTCTGCCCATTGGGACTACGACGCGGCGTGGTACGGTGGGTGGAGTTCCCCAGCGGGGACTTGTGATGCCCCAAACCGCCGGGTGGACCGCCGGACGATCCGCCGCCGACCGCTCCGCCCTGCAACTTCTGCAAGTACGCCTGGATCGTCGTGGCCGCCGCCGTCTGCCCGGTCGCTTGCGCGGTCTTCAGCAACTGCTGGAGCTTCGCGATGTCCTTGCTCTTCCGGGACGGCACCAGCACCCCCTCCTGGTAGGCGAGGGCCGCCTCGGCATCCAGCCCCGTCGAGGGATGCGTGAAGACGTAGTACGCGCCCACCGCGAGCAGCAGATCCAGAACGGTGTTCCCGGTCCGCGCCGCCATGCCGATCCCTCCCCCTTACTTAGGATGGCACCCGGCCTTGAGCTGGGTGTACGTGCTAAGCACCCGGTGGGTCCCGTCGCTGTACACTCCCACCTTTTGGAAATGGTACAGGCAGGTCGCCGCGTCAAAGTACCAGAAGTGGGTGTAACTGGACACCAGCCGCGGCGCGGTCGCCTTGGTGGCGGTATGAGTCGTCGTCGAGGGGGCCGCTGCGGTGCTGCTGTGCCCCAGGTTCAGGGTATAGCCTCCCGCGTTGTTGGACTGCACGGCATACGTCCTGCCGCCTACCGTCACCGTGGACGGCGTGCAGCCCGCCTTGGGCTTCTCGACCTCGCCGAGCACCTGATGCGTCCCGTTTGACAGCACCGCGATGCGCTGGAACCGCTCCATGCAACTCGCCGCGTCAAAGTACAGGAAATGGTCATAAGTGTATAGGGTATGCGGTGCCTGCCGGGAAGACGAGGAGGCGGACGTGGAGGAGGTCTTCACCACGGACTGCGCCTGCCCCAGGTTGCCGCCGCCCGTGTCGGGCGGGGTCTGGCTCAGCTGCTGCTGGCTCAGCCCGCCAGCCAGGGCCCCCTGGCCGCCGCTGGTCGTGTGCTGCGTGCCGGGATACGGCTCGAACGTCATCGCCTGGCCGTTGTCGAAGTAGGACTTCGGCCCACACCCATACGCATTGCACGCCTGTACGGCGAGGCGGTAGGGGAGGTTGGGCTGAAGGTACACATTGGCGAGGACCATCCCGTTCGTCACCGCGTTGCTGGGGACCTGTGTCAGCACCCGCCCGCTGGCCAGGCTGACCACGTAATGGGTCGCGCCGGCGATGGGGGCCCAGCCCAGCTGCACCCGCACGGCCCCCGCCGAGGTGCCCAGCGGCGAGGTGTGCGTGAGGTTGTACGGAGCCTGCGCCGGGGGCGTGCCCTGGTGCAGGGTGCCTCCACTGTGCCCGAGGTTCAGGCTCTCGCCCCCGACGTTGTTGGGCTGCACGGCATACGTCTTGCCGCCTACCGTCACCGTGGACGGCGTCGCGGGCGTGCAACCGGGGTGCTTTTGGGTAAAGGGCTGGCCAATCGGCCGGGTCGTCCCGTCGCTGTACACCCCCATCTTCTGGAATGTGTCAAGGCAGGTCTGGTCGTTGAACGACAGGTAGTGGTTGTACGTATAGCGGAGCGTCACCTGGGGCGGCGCCTTCTTCGCCGCCTGGGGCGTGCAGCCGGATTTTTTGCGCGTCACCGTGCCGAGATCGCGGGTCGTCCCGTCCGAGTACTGCCCGATCACCTCGAAGTGGTACAGGCAGGTCGCCGCGTCGAAGAAGAGATAGTGCTCCGTCTTCCCCAGCAGCGTCGGCTTGCCGGAGGTTGTCTTGGGCGGCGTGCCGGTGGTGGTGCCACCGGCGCCCTGGGGCGCCTGGCCCGTCAGGAGCTCCACGATCACCGTGGTGGTCACCTTGGGCAGGGCAGGGCTCGGAGACGACACCACCGGCACGTTGGTCAGATTGGTCCCGACCAGCAGCGGCTGGCTGGGCGCGGAGCTTCCCGCGGCGTTGGACGCGACGACGTACACCAGGTAGGTCGTGTTCGCCTGCAAATTACTGATCCGGGCCACGTTGGTGGGCGAGCTCGCGAGCGGCAGGTTCGTCTGCTCGTCGTACCAGGTGTACTGGAGGGCCCCGGACACGGGATTGCATTCGACGACGACGCTATCGGCGGTGCGCCCGATCTGCTCCAGCAGCGTCGGCGCCTGGGGCGGCGTCGCTGCGACAGTCTCCGGCGGGAGGGCGGATGTGCCGCCCGATCCGGCGGACGGCGTACTGCCACTGCCACCGCTGCCGCTGGATGTGGGAGCCGGGGTGCTGGCCGGCTGCCGCAGGCCGAACAGCAGGTAGGCCGCCGCCGCCGCGGCGCCCAGCAACGCCTCGGTGCTCGTCAGGGTAAATCCGGACGACTTTGCCGGGGGGCGAAACTTGGTCGTGGTCGTCGTCTCGCTGGGAACCACCTTCTGCGCCATCGCGCCTCACCCCACCTTCGCCGGGTTGATCGTGTAGTGGCCCGGCGCCCGGTAGACGCCCGTGTTGATCGCGCCGATCTGACTGCTCAGCTTGCTGGTGTACTTCGTCGGGAACACCTTGACCAGGGTGCCCGCCGCGTCATACTCGGCAATTCCCACATACCCCCGCATCTTGGGATACGGCCCGGCGTAGTAGTACCGCGGGGCCTTCCCCGGCCGGATCGAGGGCGGAATCTCAGGGAACAGCCGTAAGGCCTGCTCCGCCGCGGGGCTTAGCCCCAAGACAGTACCCGGCGCGTTGCTCCCCGGCGGCGTGGCCTGCGGGGTACCGGATTCCCCGCGGAGCCGTTGGTACAAGGTCTCCAGCGGACCCGGCAGGGCATGGTACTTGTACAGGTCGTACCCGACCCACACCCCGCCGACGATTAGCCCCCACTTGAGCCACTCCGGCATCTCGAAGCCCTGCGGCTGGTAATAGCGGACCTGTGTGCTCGCCTCCCGGATTGCGGGCATCGGGCGGCCCTCCTTTCGCAAACTCAGAAGGCCGCCCCCCCGACTTGGGAGACGGCCACCACTGCGCGTCAACGTTAGCCCCAGTATACCACTACGCGCCCGCCAGGAATTGCGTCCGCGCCCGATCCAGCTGGGCATAGAACCAGGGTTCGTGGGCCCACACCGCCGCCCCGATGTGCGGCCGGGTCTGGAGCAGCCGGTCCACCACGGCAGCCCATTCCGGCGGGCCCGCCTGCTCCAGGGCGGTCACCTGCTGGGGGGTCAGGAGCCCCCGCGCGAACCGGCGGGCCACCGCAGGGTAGCGGCGGAGCAGCTGATCCGCGAGCGGCTGCTCTTCGGTGATGATCCGTTCCAGGTCGGGCCAGGGCATTCCGTCCATCCACTGGATCACGATGCCGGCCATCCAGTCCACCGCCGTCGCCGCCAGCACTAGCCCTCGTCCTCCTCAAACGGCATCCCGCCCACGGCCACGTCCTCCGGCGGCGCGGGGGCTGGAACCGGGGCGGGGCCCGGCACCTGGATGAGACCCTGGCAGTGCGGGCAGGTCAGCTGGGCCCCGGGCGGAGCCTGCTCCCGCAGGGCGAACTCCTGGCTGCAATGCGCGCACTGGTACCGGAACAGGCCGGCCGGGGGCGGGCCCGCACCGGGCGCGGCGGGGGCAGGGGAGCCGGGGCGGACGGCCGACATGAACCCGCTGATCAATTGGTTCTGCCGCTCGGCCCGTTCCCGTTCCTCCTCCCGCTTGGCCCGCAATTCCTCGCGGCGTAGGTCGAACTCCTGCTGGGCCTTCCACCGCTCGAAGTCCACCACCTGCCCCTGGCCGTGCTCCCGCTGGAACTCCTCCCAGAACTGCTGGCGCTGGCGGGCATACGCCTCCTTGGGGTCGGTGCTGAGCTGCTGCATCAGGAACTGCTTGCCCAGCTGGGCGAACTCGTCTCCCTGCTTGGCCTTCTCGGCCTCGTCCCGCAGGCGCTCCCACTGCGCCCGCTGGTCCTCCCGGAACTCCTTGAGCATCGCCGCGAACCGCTCCTCGCTCTTCGATTGCAGTTCGGCCATAAACTTGGTCATGTTGGTCGTGGAGTCAATGACGGCCTTCATCACCGTCGCGGTCCCGGAGTCGGTCTCCTTCTCGGTGCCGAACATTCCCATCAGCAGGCGGTACTTGAGCAACCGGGCCAGGGTCGTATCCAGATCGTCCGCCTTCTCGTCGCCGGCCCCGGCCAGGAGCCCCGCCTTCGCCCGCTCGGCAATGCCGCCCATCACGCTTTCCAGCAGGCCCTCGCCCATAGCCCGCGCATAGTCCTTGCCCGGGGCCTCCCCACGACTGAACGCCTGGTCGAACGCCCGGTCCATATCAATTGCCTTGGGCATCGCCTAGTCCTCCCCGCCCATCTGCTGGTAGAGCGACTGGGCGAACGCCGCGGCCTCCACCGGGTCGGCCTTGCCCTCCACCAGCTGGATGAAACTCTCGATCTGATGGCGCACGGCCGCACTCAGGGTCTCCTCGTGGGTGAGGCCCAGGAAGATAGGCACCATGCGCTCGAACGTCTTGGTCAGGAAATCGACGATGAACTTCGACATGCCGTCTGCCGACCAGGGATAGGGGGCGTCCGTGTCGGGATCCTTCAGCACCCGCATCCCCATGGCCGCATAGGCGGAGATGTAGTGCGGGAAGTGGATGTCGAGCCCCTTGATGTCGGCCGTCATCTGGCCGGTGTAGTTGTTGGTCACGCTGGGATCGAGCGCGTCGGTCGTGGCGCCGCCCTTGCGCTTGCGGGCGTTCGCGTCACGCCCGTCCTCCGCGGCCGGGGGCGCGGCGGCCGCCGCAGCCTTCGACTTGTTCGGGGGTGTAAAGATGCCGGCAGCCAGCGCCGCGCGTTGGTCCAGCCCCTCGATCAGAATCTCGCCCGTTTCCAGGTCCACGAGCCCGCGAATGGTGTGGCCGGAGCTCTTCTGGTGATTCAGGGCTCCCATATAGCCGCCCCGGTTGCCCTTCTCGGGGAAGACCTTCAGGCAGTCCGCGCACTGCCATTCCATCGTCGGTTCCATGCTCGCCTCCCCGCAAACACACACGGTGGCGCCCCGTGCTGCCCGCACGGAACGCCACCACTGCGTTACCCCGAGTATAGCACACCGTATGCCCCTCGTATGGGCCCGTGATCTCCCCGTATGGTCCCGTATCGCCTCCGTATCCCCGTATGCAAACATCGCGATCCCCGTAGGGGGTACGGGGTGGACGGGGCGCGCGGCGTTCCTGCTCACCAGACGAACAGCAATGCCCCAGCCTCCCCAATTCCGTATTGGGTGTTATTGAAGGCGGCCCCGCCTGCTCCTTGGTAGGAATCCACCGCCCATGCGCCCGCTCCCCCTGGGCCGGCTGGCCCATAATAACTGAGCCCGGTCCAGTTGCCCTGCGGAAGGGTGGTACTGCCGCCGTTACCCCCCGTGCCCCCGCTCGCGGAGACGAGATGGATGATATCGGCCGTGTTGGGTATCGTGATGACCGATCCGCCCGCGCCTCCGGCGCCCTCGAAGGTGCCGGGCCCGCCACCTCCCACCTCGAACCCTAGGACACTGGAGTTGCCTCCTGGTTGCCCGACCATCGTCGACACATCCCCTCCGCCCCCCGCGCCCTGCGTGTATGGGATGGACTGCCCAGGGGAGACCCGTACCGTGAGGATGCCGCCCGCGCCTCCGCCTCCGCCGCCGGAGTAGATGGTTTGGCCGGACGAGTTGGTCGTATTGGGTGGGCCGCCCCCGCCACCGGCGACGATATAGATTGTGAGGAGCCGGACCTCTGGAGGGACAACGAAGATGCCGGAACTTCCGGTGCCCTCGTTGACCAGGAGGGTTCCCCCTACGGTTGGATTCAGCGCGAGGATCGGCATCACAACTGCCTCCGGATATGCGGGATGGCGACGGATTCGACCGGCACGGGATTCGCGGGCGGGGACGGCATCGGGAGTCCTCCCGGCAAGCCATAGACCTCGGTCGCGACCAGCGCATGCTGGTATTTCTTGACGACGACCGGACCCTTAGCCTGGGCAATCTGCTGGCGGAGGAGGACCTCATCCTCGAACACCTGGGGCAGGCTCTCGCCGGGAAGCCAGACATGGAATTGCATTATCGTTCCTCCTAGGCGAACTTCACTGTATACGCATCGCCTGTGGTGGCGGCGTAGAGGTTGACACTGTTGCTCGGCACATACTGCCCCGCAGGATATTCGAGCGCGAAACCGGGCGCGAGTGGGATCGACCCGGACCCAGCCGAGGCGGCCGACCCGAAATTGACCCATAAGGTATCCGAATTGCTGGTGGCATTGACGATGAGGAGATACCGCCGATTGGCGTCACTCCCCAGCACTTGTTGGCTGGTGCCTCCGCTGGAAATGGATCCCGACGCATCCTGCATGTCGTTCGGTGGCGCGGCGGCGTTGACCGGTGCGGTTTGAGGGTTGTTTACCTGCGTTTGGGCACGAATCCCGTAATAGTAAACCCACACCGTATCACTGCTAATAGTTGTGGCGCCGGTATTATAGAGGGCGAACCCGAACACGTTCATAGCAACCGGCGAATCGAACAGAATGGCCCATATACCCGGATTGGTGGTAAATTGGGTGATAACATTTTGATATCCAGAAATGGGATAGGATTGGGATCCGGCAAATTGGGAGGGATAACTTCCCGGCACTGCGGGCGGCGTAATAAATGGCGTTGGACCCGTCGGGTTACCATATGAATAGCCGCCCTCGCTGGACCATATAACGACGATACCATCATAAAGTCCAAACTGTGCTGGCGTCATCTGTGAGTTACCGCGATCTGTCCCTGGAGAAATTCCCGCATTGGGTGCTAAGTTAGAGACCGGGATACCGCCCCAGCCGAGAAGAACTAATTCGTTGGTATTCAGTTCTAGATTCTGAATGAGGCTGTGCGTATCCACGGTCTCGGTAATCGACCCCACGGATCCTACGTTAACCGATCCGGACACGGCCACCTCGACCGGCCCTCCGCTGGTATCGATAGTCGCCGTCACATCGCCGCTGATCGGAATGGTCACCCCGGAGGCCGCCTGGATATCGACGATATTCGCCACGTCCACGCTGAGTCCGCCGGAACCCGTCGTTACGGGGAGGCCCCCCGCGCTGGCGGCGTCCACGGCCACGGTGCCCGAGACACTATCCACCGCGATGCTTTGCCCGGCCGCAATGGTTGCGGTCACGTCCCCGGAGATGGCTACCGGGCCGCCACTGGTATCGATGGTCGCGGTCACGTCTCCGGAAATTGCGACCGGCCCTCCGCTGGTATCGATAGTCGCCGTCACGTCGCCCTGAATATCCGCATTCACGGTCCCGCTGGTCACCGTCACGTCCAGCGCCGAGTTGATGCCCAGGTTACGGATCACCACCAGCTGATCGCCCGCGTTGGGAGTCGCCGGCATAGCGTCGCGCAGGGTGACCGTGGTCACGGCGGGGGATCCGCTCGTCGTCACGCTCGCCACGGTCGTCCCGAACCGGCCGTTCCCGTTGCCGGCCGGCACGCCGCTCAGCGCGCCGGTTGTGAACACGCACAGGGCGTTCGCATACTGCGCCGCGAGCGACGGGCCGAGCTGGGGCACCACGCCCCCCGGCTGCACCAGGGCCACCGTGATCTCGGTCGCGCTCACGGCCTCGACGAC
>Ga0078972_1008095_pt1 | contig 22462 bp, 21 predicted proteins | sample YelNatPaOPGAMG01_FD_67568 | JGI IMG/M metagenome (GOLD analysis project Ga0078972, IMG submission 67568) | Hot spring thermophilic microbial communities from Obsidian Pool, Yellowstone National Park, USA - OP-RAMG-01 (SPADES assembly) (version 2) | ecosystem: Environmental > Aquatic > Thermal...
ACACAAATTATTCAACCTATAACCTATCTACTCCAAATAGACAATTATTCTAACCTTTTTTAACTAACCTGTCTATTTGGAGTTACCTTAGCTCACCAGATTTTTATCATATCATCTCCTTATATACGATCTTTAATCTATCCAGTCCTTTATTCGCAGAAGTAAATATCATCCACATAGATGGAAAAAGTAGGACCGGCAGTATGGAAAAATATCCATTTTATTGGGGTATCAATATAACCATCTTTTTCGGCATAAGGTGGTTGCCATCTTGTTCTTACTGAAAAAGATTCAAATGGAATTATAATTTCTTTCCACCCTACAAAATTATCTTCGAAAAAATAACTAAATTGTTCGGAATAAAAGTCTTCAAAAATGATTTCACACTTCGCGCCCGTCTTTTTGCCATATACAAAAAATTTGATTTTGTTTACTTTTTCCCAAGGAATATGGTTAAAAGCGGGTAAATGTAATCCTCCCATACCTACACAACCCCAATTATTTGCAGACACATCACATTTTAATGAGTATTTTCCACTTTTTGCCTGTTCAGAGGAATATCCAGCTTCAGCTTTAAGTGTGTGGTCCCCATCAATAAGAAATTTCTTCTCTCTAAAACTTCCTGCATTCATGGAAAAATCCATTGAAGTGTTTTCAAAATCGGTTAAAAGATATTCCTTTTCAGCTGAAATCTGGGGTTTGGAAGTTGGCTTGTTATTACTGCAGGAAACAATAGAGAAATTAAACAAGGTTACCAGTAACAAACTAAACAAACATTTGCAGTTCATAGACTACCTCCTCTTTTATTGGTTTTGTAAAGTATCTTTTTATTTTTTCTTCATGGAGAAATATTTCTAAAATTTCGATCATTTTAAAATCCTTTTCAGAAACTTATTTTCAAAACCTTTCCTCTTTAATTTTTCTACTAACAGAATTATTTGCTTTCCTATTAAGCCAGTAAACTATTCTAACATTACCAACTAAAATTTCAGATTTATCGGATTTTCTTTTCAACATAAAAAGTTACCTTTATAATTTACCTACCTACTATTAGGTAGGTAAATTATAAATAAAAAAATCCTGTATGTCAATATTTTTTGCTTCATTTTAAAAAAAATTTTTGGGAGTGAAAATCCTGCAATTTTAAGAGAAAAATTAGATTAGTTTCAAATAAAGATCTATTGCCTTATTTATTTCAACTTCAAGGGTTTTTTCATCGTACAAATTAACAGAAAGGGCAAGACCATCCAGGGCATAATGATAGGTGGCGGCAAGAAAATCAACATTATTACCTTGAATTTCACCTCTTTTTATGCCCTCTGCAAAAATTTCTTTTAACTTTTTTGAAAATTCCCCACCTGTTTCTAAAGTTTTTTGATAAATATATTCTTTAAGCTCGGGTGGGGGAAAATAATAGAATCTATCCCAGAAACTCATTTTTATACTTTTCTTATTGTATAAAACATACTCTCTAAAGATTTTTTTCAATTTCAGTTTTATGGAAGAATTTTCTTCCATCTTGCATAATTCAGTTACAAAACTCCTATAATCTTCAATTACAGAATTAAAAACTTCTTTAAAAATTTCTTTTTTCCCCGGGAAATAATAATACAGAGAGGCCTTTTTTATCCCAACATTTTTAGCTATCTCTTCCATTACAGTTGCTTCATAACCTTTTTCAGAAAACAACTTTAGAGAAACTTCTATAATTTTTTCTTTTGTATTTATTTTATTCTCCATATTTTTTATAAAAAATCGGGGGCTGTCCAAAAACAAAGTTAAAAATGTTTTTAAACAGCCCCTTTTTATCTTTAAATTTTGAAATTACAATCCAGCAAGTCTCTTATAAGTCTGGTACCTTCTCTTTGCATCTTCTTCAGCGGCTTTGAACAATTCTTCAGCAACAGCAGGATTTGTTTTCATTAAAGAAGCGAATCTTACTTCTCCAAGCAAAAACTCTCTAAAGTTACCAGTTGGTTCTTTTGAATCAAGCTGGAATGGGTTCTTACCTTCTTTTTCAAGCCTTGGATCATATCTCCATAAGTGCCAGTATCCACACTCTACAGCCCTTCTTTCTTCTTCCTGTGATTTACCCATACCTGCATAAAGTCCGTGGTTTATACATGGTGAGTAGGCTATAATCAAAGAAGGACCAGGGTAACTTTCAGCCTCGATAATTGCTTTTAAGAACTGATTTCTATTTGCACCCATTGCCACCTGAGCCACATAGACATACCCATAGGTTATAGCCATAAGCCCAAGATCTTTCTTTCTAACCCTCTTTCCAGCAGCTGAAAACCTTGCTATGGCAGCAAGCGGTGTAGCCTTGGAAGATTGTCCTCCTGTGTTAGAATAGACTTCAGTATCAAGTACCAAAAGATTTATATCTTCTCCAGAAGCAATAACATGATCGAGACCTCCGTATCCAATATCGTAGGCCCATCCATCTCCACCTATCACCCATATGGACTTTTTGGAGAGGTACTTTTCAAGTTTCTTTATCTTTGCCAGTGTCGGTGTGGAGGCATTTTTCTTTAGTAAATCTTTGATTTTCTCAGAAACTTCCAGGGATTTCTGTCCATCCTCTCTGACTTTTATCCATTCTTCAAACGCTGACTTCAATTCTTCTGAAATTCCTTCCTGAATTGCTTTTTCCATAAGTTCCTGAATGTAGTTTCTTATTTTCTTGTGAGCCAATACCATTCCATAACCATATTCAGCATTGTCTTCGAAGAGTGAATTTGCCCATGCAACACCCCTGCCTCTTTCGTTGGCTCTATAAGGAGTAGCTGGAGCAGAACCCCCATAAATTGATGAACAACCTGTAGCATTCGCAACTATCATTCTTTCACCATAGAGCTGTGTTATTACCTTTATATATGGTGTTTCCCCACACCCTGCGCATGCACCTGAAAACTCAAATAGAGGTCTTGAAAATTGTGAGCCTTTTATAGTATTTTTCTCCATCAAATAGTCTTTGTAGCCAACATTCCTTTCAAAGTAATTCCATCTTTCTACTTCAGCCATTTGAGTTTCAAGTGGCTTCATTTCCAAAGCTTTCTTCCCCTGTTTACCAGGACAAACATCCACACAGTTACCACACCCTGTACAGTCAAGAACAGAAACCTGAATTCTATATTTGTATTTCTCAAGCCCTTTGCCTATAGCCTGAACAGCAATAGTATCTTTTGGTGCATTTTTCAATTCATTTTCATCAAGTAAAAATGGTCTTATTACGGCATGGGGACAAACAAAGGCACATTGATTACACTGAATACAATTTTCGCTTACCCATGCAGGAACATTGACAGCAATTCCTCTTTTCTCATACTGAGTTGTGCCTGGTGGAAATGTTCCATCTTCTCTTCCAACAAATGCTGAAACAGGAAGGTTATCACCCTCAAGTCTATTTATAGGAATCATTACTTTCTTTATAAATTCAGGTAAATCACCAGAGAGTTTTTCCTCTTCGACTTTCAAATTTTTCCAGTTTGGATCGACTTTTATCTCAATAACATCTCCACCTCTGTCTACAGCGGCATAGTTCATTTCAACTATTTTATCTCCCTTCTTTCCATACGTTTTCTTTATAGCATCTTTCATTTCCTTCACTGCCAGTTCGTATGGAATAATGTTTGTAACCTTGAAGAAGGCTGACTGCATAATTGTATTAGTCCTTCCACCAAGACCTAATTCTTCAGCTATCTTTGTAGCATTTATAATGTAAAATTTTATGTTATTTTCAGCCATATACTTTTTCATCTTTGCTGGAATGTGATCTAAAACCTCATTTTCATCCCATATCGAGTTTAACAGAAAAACTCCTCCTTTTTTCAAACCCTTAAGCATGTCAAATTTTTCAAGATATGCAGGAACATGACATGCTACAAAATCGGGATTAGTAACAAGATAAGGAAGATGCAGGGGTTTATCACCAAATCTTAAGTGAGAAACTGTAACACCACCAGATTTCTTAGAGTCATATACAAAATATGCCTGTACATATTTGTTTGTATTATCACCTATAATTTTTATTGAATTCTTGTTTGCTCCCACAGTACCATCAGACCCAATCCCATAGAATTTTGCCTCATATGTTCCTTCCGGTGCTACATTAACACTCTCCCCAACCGGTAAAGAAAGAAATGTTACATCATCGACAATACCCACCGTGAATCTGTCCTTTGGCTCTTTCTGTTTCAGGTTATCAAAAACTGCAATAAGCTGTTCTGGAGTTGTATCCTTTGAAGAAAGGCCATATCTTCCACCCACAACAAGTGGAGCATTCTCCTTTCCATAAAATAAACCTTTTACATCAAGGTATAAAGGTTCACCAAGAGCCCCGGGTTCCTTTGTTCTGTCTAAAACAGCAATTCTTTTTACTGTTTTTGGCATTACCTTGAAGAAGTACTTTGCAGAAAATGGTCTATAAAGATGGACCTTTATTAATCCTACCTTTTCACCCTTCTTCAATAAATAATCAACTACGGGCATAGCAAGATCCGTAACAGATCCCATTGCTACTATAATATTTTCTGCATCAGGTGCTCCATAGTAAACAAAAGGATGATATTCCCTTCCAGTCAACTTGCTCATTTCATTCATATAATACTCAACAATGTCCGGAACAGCCTCATAAAACTTATTGCAGGCTTCTCTTGCCTGGAAGAATATATCCGGGTTCTGAGCCGTGCCTCTTGTTACAGGAGATTCAGAAGAAAGGGCTCTCTCTCTAAATTGGCTCAATGCTTCTTTATCAAGCAACTTTTCGTAATCTGAATAATCAAGAACTTCAACCTTTTGAACTTCGTGAGAAGTTCTGAAACCATCAAAGAAATGTAAAAATGGGACTCTTGATTTTATAGCTGCAAGGTGTGCCACCGGTGCAACATCAAGTATCTCCTGAATTGAACCGGTAGCCAGAAGGGCAAAACCTGTCTGTCTTGTAGCCATAACATCAGAATGGTCACCAAAGATTGATAAGGCATGTGTGGCCACAGTTCTTGCGCTTACATGTATAACTCCAGGAAGTAGTTCTCCTGCTATTTTATACATATTTGGAATCATAAGTAGAAGACCCTGAGATGCTGTAAAAGTTGTAGCAAGGCTTCCAGCCTGTAGTGCACCATGCATTGCTCCAGCAGCACCTGCCTCAGATTGCATCTCTGTAACCTGCGGGACAGTTCCAAACATATTCTTTTTTCCTTCCGCACTCCAGTCATCACAGTATTCCGCCATGGTTGATGACGGGGTAATAGGATATATTGTAGCTACCTCGGTAAAGGCATAAGCTACATAAGCGGCGGCATTGTTGCCGTCCATTGTTTTCATACTTTTGGGCATGGTTTACCTCCATAATTAAAAAAATTGGTTGATTTATTTTAATTGAATGTAAAAAAAATTACAATTTTTGTTGATTTTTAAAATTTCTGATGTTATGATATTTTATATCAGAAAGAGGGTTTAGTTATGTTTAAGAAGAGTATGTTTCTTTTAGTTGTTCTTGGCTTAACTTTTTTGCTTACTGGCTGTAGTATAGGTCCCGATGGGGATGCCTACCTTGCTGTGGATTGGGACTATGCTATAATAATTTATCATACAGCTGGTTCAATATGGGATGCTTATGATCCAGCACAATCTACTATCTCTAACAATGTATATTATAAGGTAAAAAAGGGAAATTATTATGGTGATTATTATGCTTATTCAGGTTCCTACTGGTGTGACTGGTCTTATAATATTACAATCACTGTTCATCCAGGGACAGTAGGTTTTCTTACACCTGGAGAAAAGGGGATGGATTCAGAATTTTACCTCTACCTTTCCTGGGATTATGGACCATCTTTTGAACAGGTAAAGAGTTTGCAAGATGCAAAAGGGGTAAAAGACATCAAAGAAGGTATGGAAACTTACTCTAAAAAGACCATTGGAACCTACACTATAGAGGTTAGAGGCAAACTTATAAGAGTCGGTAGTAAATAGTAATTGGGCAAAATTAAAAGACCCCCTCTGTAAGGGAGGCTTTCTACCAAAAACAAATCCCTAAAACTTCATCTCCACTCCAAGTGTCATACTCAGAGGTATCTCTGTGTAGGTGTATTCCCTTTTCTCCTCACCAATGTTAATATAAGTCGCAAAAGTAGTGCTAACTTCATCAATTGGACTATAGCTAACCAAAAGCCCTAACATCGAAGAATATTGAGTGAAATTACATAGATAATTTAAACTAAAGTTTAAATCACTTATAAACAAATCCTTATAGCCAAGCATAAAAAAGGCATATAGCTTTCCATATTCATTAGGATAATAAAGCCCATTGTAAATAAAATAATTTATCTTTGCTTCATCTTCAAAAATATTGTTTGTATATCCTGCGCTATTGTAGAAAATTTCTACCATTGTAGTAATTCTGTCTTTTTTATCAAGAAATTCAAAGGCTTTATAGATATTAAGGGCAACTCTATAAACCAGTTCATTTGTGATTTTCCTCTCAGTAGGGACACCACTAAAAAAATCTTTAATATATCTCCTGTTATCACCATAAGAAAATGAACTTTCAGCTTTGACATCAAATCCAAGAATTCTTGTAGAAAGGTCTATTCCGTAGACAGAGTAAAATTCTTTTTTAAACCAGCCAGAAAAGCCTATCTCAGTATTTCCAAGCACAAACTCTAACTTTGTTGCAAGGGCACTATCCTCAATTTTTTTAACATCGGTAAAATCTACAAAGCTATAGAAATTGAAAACTGTCTTGTAGGGAATATGAAGTTTTATGCCCCAACTTCCCTCTCTTGTTGCCTCAAGATCGGTAAAGCTTTTCTTCTCCCTGTTTATAAGGTCAACTGGATTCCAGAAGTATGTCACCCCCCATTTTAAGAATTGCTTACCAAACCTCAAGTAGGCTATATGGTTTAAATTATAATCAAGAAAGAGCTCTTTCATTTTCAAAACCATGCTGTTTGTCTCAATTAATGTTTCACTTGTTCCATTTAACGGATTGTATAGATTTTTGTACTGTGGGTTTCCCTGATAATCTGAAGCAACCCATAGATCACAGAAAACCTTGTATCCCTTCTTTAACCTGACATCAAAGAATAAATCTCCCTCCATACCAAAACTAAAGCTGTTTGACTCACTCCCGATCTTATTTTCCAAATATTTCCTGTGAAAATTATATCCAAGAGAACTTGCAAGCCTACCACTTAAGCCAAATCCTTCTTTTTCTTTTTCACTCTCCGAAAGATTTTTTACTTCACCAATGATATTTGTATCACTAAAAAGTTCATTTTCATCAATATCACCGGCAAACACAAAGCTAAAAAATAACAAAAGTAAAACAAAATAGTTAAATATTTTCATACTCAATTTCTCCTCCTCCTATGATAAAATCTTTACCCTTTTCCCCAGTTTTTTGGATTATCAAGGATATATTTTCGGATAGCTCTTAATTCAGAGCTATTTCTTATAATATGATCATAAAACCTGCTTTGCCAGATCTTTCCAATATGAAATTGTTCATTGATCCTTTTAGTAACGGCTGATTTAAAACCAGCTATAAAAGAAGAAATTGATTTTGGTGGTCGATAAGCCACTCCAGTTAGGACGCACGGCCTATCTATTTCCTCCGTTGGAACGCACGGCCGTGCGTTCCAACGGGGAGAATTTAAACTATCAGACTCAGACGGCCGTGCGTTCCAACGGGGAGAATTTAAACTATCAGACTCAGGCGGCCGTGCGTCCCAACGGGAATCAATCTCTAAGATGGATATAATCGCATGAATATGGTCTGGCATAATGACATAAATATCGCAAAATAACTCTTTTCTAATAACAAAAGATTTTTCCCATTCCTCTTTAATTATCAGCCCTATTTCAGATAAGTTCATCATTCCATTCTTTATTACTCCGAAGAATGGTTTTCTTTCATTAGTGCATAAAGTTATAAAATAATTCGCTGGCAAAGAGTAGTCCCATCCTTTGAGTCTTATGGATTCATCTTTCCATCTCTTCTTTCTTGCCATTTAAAGCCTACTTACTTAAATTCTCAAGGTATGCCTTTGTAAAGACATAATCTGGAATTTTTTCAAAGGATATACCAGAAAGCTCTACAATAGTCTTATTTCCCTTCTCAAATTCATCTATAAAGATCTGCTGCAAAGGCACAAATCTTTTATCAATCTCTGTATACTTTAGATAGTAAGCCGACTGCATTAATGTCCCAGAAAGAGAAAAAGATTGTGCCTTAAGCACTAAAAAGGTATCTCTGTGAATCCAGAGTATCTGCTTTGGATATGTAACATCCTCCACTTTCGCAACAATTTCAACCTTATAGACTGGAATTTTACCAAGCATCTCTTCTGAAACCTTTTCCTTACCACCTTCTACTGCAACCTTATAAAGCTCACTCATTTTTCTTTTCTCAAGATCACCACTCTTTGCATCAGTTCCAGCAATTGATTCATCTCTATTTATATGCTGAAAGGTTCTTGTATTTCTCTTATACATCCAGAAGTTATCTCCAACCTTAAGATAGCCATTTCCCTTTTCCACTTCCGGAGAAGTCATTATTATCAAAAAAGAATCATCACTGTCCCTCCTATAGTAAATACACTCTATAATCTTAACACTATCACCTTTTTGCTGCGTAATTTTTGTCTTTGCTGTTATATCTGTCTTAATTTCCATCTGCTTATCAAGTTTAGAAAGTATTTCAGCACCTGTAATAGCCCACATTTCTGTGCTAACAAAAATGAACATTAACAGAATAAATCTATTCATCTAAAACCTCCATTTTACTATTCATACTGCCTGAGTGCAACTGCTGGATGTAATTTTGCTGCTCTCTTTGATGGAAAATATGCTGTAATAAGCCCGATTATAATCACAAAAACAAGACAAAATACATTCCATCCCCAATCTATGATAAGATTTAGCCTCTTCTTTACAAGAAACATATCAAATATACCACCACTTTCAAATTTGACTAGCCCAATCAACTTTGTAAAAATTATCCCAAGAAATATTCCAGCAAAACCAGAAATTAAAATCAAAAGGAAAACTTCAGTCAAAAATAGCCTTTTTACATCCTTTTTCTGCATTCCAATTGCTCTTATAGTGCCAATTTCTCTTGTCCTCTCTCTTATAGTTATCCTCAGTGTATTTGCAAGTCCAACCATTACAATCAAGAACAAAAATGATGCAAATACAAGCCCTATAACATTTATCACAGAGAGAAGATTTAAGAACATACTTGAAGATTCATATAGAGTTGTTATAAGTATCTTGTCTGCATAAGTTGGATTCTGCTTTATATCGTCATAAAGCTTTTGTAATTCCTCTGAAGTTTTAACCCTTGGTAATAATACCCATTCAGTTCCAAAAAGTTCCTTTAGCTTTTCATCCTTTACAAAGTTATAGTCCATAACCTCTTTTGCTGGCAACACTGAAAAGATTTTATAAAACTCCCTTTCATTAACTAAAATCAAATTTTCTGGTAGTTTATCGCATTTATAAATTCCACTTACTTTAATTTTTGCTTTCCTTACCCCTTCAAATCTTGATTTGTATCTAAACTCAATCTCTTTGCCGTTTGAAAGCTGCATCTTTTTTGCAAACTTTTCAGAAATAAACACCCCATCCTTTTTTAAATCCTTATCTTTAACATAAGAAAGAAGCTTTATTTCGTTTGTAAGCAAATTAAAGCTACTAGCTTTTCTCCAGAAGGAAGCAATTTTAATCTTTTCTCCATTAAAATCTGCATTTACAGAGTAGAGCTTTGGCTTTAGTTTTTCCCTCATCTCTAATGCTATAGGTATAGCCTTTTTTACATCCTTTAAGTTTATTGTTATACTACCTGTCTCATAAGGCTTATAGTCCAAAAGCCTTCTCATATTTTCAACAGGGACAAATGAAACCCAGTCCATAAATGAAGATTCAGGTTTAAACAAAGCCACGATAGTAAACTTTGCTGTCTGGACCTGTCCTCTTAAAGTTTGAAAAGAAGTACTAACTTTATCATAAAGCCTTACTTTGAGATATTTAGCTTTGTCAATAGAAATAAGGATTGGATTTTCATACTTTGAAGTATTTGTTGCATCATAAGGATTGCCCTCCACCACCTTAAGAAAGTCAAAAAGTTCACTGCTCATTTCTGAACCGGCGATTTGAATCAAATCACTTTTTTTGTTTCCTATAAGCCTTACAAAAGCACTGGCATCAGAATAGTAATACGTTATATCGTTAGAATAACTACTTAAAACATCTTCTACAATACTTCTATCCTTAAAGTAACCCCTGCCTCTTCCATAAAAGTCATTTACATTGCCTAAAACAGCTATCTGAATATGCCCATTCATTCCCGTAAGCCATTTTTCTATAACTACATCCCTTAATCCCCTTGTAAAAGAACCTGTAAGCACAAGAAAAATCATACCTACTGCAACACCAAGCCCTAAAAAAATATTTCTTCTTTTCTGCCTTAAAAGATTTCTTAAACCTATGAATAAAATCGTAAATAATTTCATACAAAACCTCTCTTATTCCCTTGCTATTGCTTCAAGCGGAGTAACCTTTTTTGCAAGTCCTGCTGGATAGATAATTGCCAGAAGCACCACAAAAATTAACACTAAAATGTGGGAAAAAATATCCCCAAATCCTACCATTGGAGAAAAAACTTCACCACCAAAAACAAGATTCATCATTTCATTTTTTGATGTTAACTTAAGCATTCTTATAAACCAGCAGGTTATAGCACCACTTATAACCCCACCTCCACCAAAGACAACGCCAAGAATCAAACTTTCAAGACGGATTAAATTTGCTATAAATTTTTTCTGTGCACCAACTGCCCTCATCATACCAATTTCTGAAATTCTTTCAATCACAGACATAGAAATGGTGTTCATAATGACTATAAAAGAAACAAGAAAGAGTAAAAATATAATCATACTGAAAGTTCCCTGTATCATTCCAATCATCTGTGCAAGCTGTGGAGTTGCATCTTTCCAGCTTATAGCTTTAGCATCACAACCAGACTTCTTTAATTCTTCATTAAGCTTTTTTAAAGCAACATCTTCATTAATTCCATTCTTAAGCTTTATAAGAACTGCATTGTAAGCTTCTTGATTGTAATTTATTTCCTTCTCTTTCTTTATTGCCTTTTTTATCTCTTCCATCTTATAGCCTTCCTTTCTGACATCCAATGAAGTGGCAAATAATTCCTCTTCTAAAAGACTATCAAGGTTTTCTTCTTTTAGTATTCTCTTTTGCCCTTCAGAAATCTTGCTTTCATCTATTTTTTCTACAATGTAGTTAAATATTTCTACAAAAGATTTTCTATCAACAAATACAAAACCTCCAAAGAAGTTGTTAAGATTTTTGAATTTCACAATACCTTTCACTGGAATTCTCACATCACTTGAAAAATCCTCACTTAATCCCATCAAAACTGCATCTGTCTTATACTCCAAATTTTCTCTATTTGTAAAAACCTTTGGCGGCATATTTGAATAGTTTATCTCGCTGCCAACGGGATAAAACCATATATTAAAAAAATTAGCGGCATAGTTCCTTTGTTCACTACCTATTAATAAGCCCGTATCATTACTTAAAAGTGAATTTCCTTCAATAACAATGAGATTTGAATTAAAAAATTTTTGATATTCATCCATATCCACTGAAATGAGTAGCCAGAATATAGGGATCCTTGTTTCGGTTAAAACCACAGCAACATTTCTTCCCACAGGAAGAAAATCTTTTATATAGTTTAAAGATTTTAATACACTTTCTGTTTTTGAATAATCATTCATTAACGCAATAGGTCTGCCACTTAGTGAACCAAAGACTTCTTTATCAAACTGATTTGTAGAAATTAAAACAATATGCCCTGTAAAACCCTCTACAACATTCTTTCGTAAGCCAGTATTCATTCCCTTGATAACTCCATTACCGATCGTCATAATAAAGCTTACAAGAAAAATAAGCCCACCCACTATCAAACTTTTAGCCTTATGTCTAAATAGATTTCTAAAGGCTATCTTTATAAAAATAAGGTTCATATACTACTCCTCACCAACGATAAGTCCATCTTTAAGCCTTATGACTCTTTTTGCATACTTCAATACATCTGGATTATGTGTTGAGAAAATGAACGTAGTCTTTTCAATCTCATTTAACTCTCTCATAATTGCAAGGATGCTCTCGCCAGTTTCAGAATCAAGGTTTGCTGTAGGTTCATCTGCAAGAACAATGTCCGGATTTGTTACAAGTGCCCTTGCGATAGCAACTCTCTGGCGTTGTCCGCCTGAAAGCTCTGCTGGCTTGTGATTTGCATACTCTTTAAGCCCGACTTCTTCAATGAGTCTTTCCACCCTCTGGTTTATTTCCTTCTGAGAAAAAGTCTTTTTTCCTTTCATCAGCAAAAGGGGAAATTCAATATTTTCTTTAACATCAAGCACTGGAATGAGATTGAATGTCTGGAAGATAAAACCAATCTTATAAAGCCTTAAATCCGTTAACTTTTTGTCATCAAGACTGGTAATATCTACTTTATCAATCTCAACTACCCCTTCTGTTGGATGGTCTATACATCCAATTATGTTTAGTAATGTAGTCTTACCACATCCCGAAGGTCCTACTACTGATATTAACTCACCTTTCTCCACTGTAAGATCTATCCCCCTTAGGGCATGAACAACAGTTTTACCAAGTGGATAATCCTTTTTTAAACCTTTAACTTTAATCAAAGCCATATAGCCTCCAAAAGTGTTATGTTATATGATAACATCAAATTATAATAAAATAAAATAATTCAGTATTTTATTTCAAACCAGCTATTGAGAGTACCATAATTACCCCCATAAGCAAAAACAATCCTAAAAGCAAAATCCACGATAGTGGCCTTGCCCAGTTAAATGTCCAGCCAATTCCAAACCTCTTCTCCACAAAAACAGCCGGATCATCAGGATTGAAGTAGAATACACCAAGCTTCCAGTATTTATCATCATCCCTGACAATTAGATCTTTATTCCCTCTCTCTTTTGAAAGTTTTAACCTGCTTCCTCCCTGTCCAACAAATACCGATATAATAAAACTTGCAAGCACAATAACACCAGTAAGCCCAAAAATTACCACCATAATAAACTGAGGGGAAAAGTTAACTATAAAACTAATTTGCATAAAAAGGAATATAGAAAGCATCAAAAATCCAGCAAAAACTACAAAATTTGCCCAGATTTTCTTAAAAATTCTTACCCTCTCAAAGGATTCTTCTGGTTTTGCTGGATCAATTTGCTCTCTTGCTCTTATGATTACATAATAGGAAATAAAAAATACAACGGAAAAAAATAGTTGTATTATCACCGGAAAAAGAATAAGAAAGTAACTTTTGCTTACCCATTTATTTGGATTAAAATTTGCATCCCAGTGAATAACCACCTTTTCTGGAATTCTATCATAAAATACTATGCCTATCCAGAGAGTTATTAGCATTATAATAAGGTAGTATATAATCCATAAAGGTGAAAATTGATTGTCAGTCGACTTTAAACTTGCAACAACAAATTCTTTCTTTCCCTCACTCCATTTTTTATTCTCCTTTAGTCTTTTCATCCTGTAGTGCCCTCTAATGTAAAAGACAAAAAATGTAGTAAGCTCAAAAATATAAATAAGAAAGTAGTATAGCTGAAAAACTACAGATGGTAAAATAAAAAATAACACATTTAACAAACTGAGAAAAACTATGCCAAAAACAACCACAGAATTTCTGTAAGATTTTCTTATAGACACCATTTCTTGCTCGTTATAAACCTCTTCGGGAATTGTAACTCCAAAACTTTCTGTCTTTCTGGTAAGAAATGGAATTATTGAGAAAAATATTGCTATAACAAGAAAGATAATGTTTAGAAATACCAAAAAAGCTATACTCATAAAATACCTCCATCAAACTAAAATTTTATTTTCAAGCTCATCATAAAGCTGGTCAACAATTTCTTTTATATCTTCTCTTGAAAAATTCTTGCAGTAATACTCTGAAACAACCGTGCGTAGAATGCTTTTAAGTTTTTCCTTTTCACTTTCGCTTGCTTTGTTTATATTCCTCCCAAGGACAATTGTCCCCCTTTTTTTATTAAACCTTATAAAGCCTTCTTGTCTTAAGATATTGTATGCCTTGTTTACTGTGTGAAGATTTATACCTAAATCTGCCGCAAGCTTTCTAACAGGTGGCAACTTGTCCCCCTCCTTTAGCTCACCCTTTGCAATCAGACCAACAATCTCATTTTTAATCTGGATGTAAATAGGAATATCAGAATTAATGTCAATTTTTATAAACATATTTTTCCTTTTTTTCTTTGTTATATTTGTTATATGTATAGTATAACAAAAGGGGGAAATTTTGTCAAGCAGTTTAATTAAAAAATTTTTCTTTGCCAAAAGTATAAAGTTTGTATTTAACAAATTGAAATTTAACATAAAATAATTTTTAAAAACTTGACAAAAATTTATGGGGGGGTATAATAAAAAAAATTGTGTTAGGAGGAGACTATGATGATGAATATGTAGTTTCAAAATGGTGGGATTGTAGATACTGGTATAATCCTGTTGGTTGGTGCGGTCCAAACTGTCTTACTTTTGTGAGCGCTGTAGATGGACAATACTGGGGTGTGGATGTAAGTGGAATGGTACCTGGTAGTGAAGGGTTTATGAAAAGTATTTATAGCAAAGTTCTTGAAAAAGTTGGAGAAGGAGCGAAAGCTCCATGGGATCTTAAAAATGCCCTTGAAGCGAATACCTCTTTTTCTTTGTGTGGGATATTTTCGATTTTTGGAATTTGGTCATCTGTCAGAAATAGCTTAAAATCTGTGAATATACCAGCTCTTTCTCTTAGAGGGACTGGCTGGGTTGAACAGGCAAATAAATGGGATTGGGCTTGGCACTGGAGGGTTGTACTTGGAACTCGCCATGAGCATAGGGAATGGCAAGAGAAATGGACATTCTTATGGTGGAGCTGGTATGTGACTAAAACAAGTGATACATATTATTACCATATGCGTGATAACGGAAGTGATGGAGGTGTTTTCAAAGAGAGAGTAGGGGGTTTTTGGCAAGTTGCATTTTATCAAATTTATAGAAGATAAAGGAGGACAGCCATGTATAAATACTTATATTTTTTGATTTTTTTGTTTGGTTTGCTAATCTCTGGATGTGGTGGTGAAAGCTATATGCCTGAACATTTTGCGGTTGATCTATTTGCTTATGATGAAAATACAAACGGTATTCCTGGTTTAAAGGTAACAATTGTTATGACTACAAATGGGGTAAGTGATACTGATGTTCAATATACTGATACAAATGGTTATGCTTGTTCTAAGGTTTTTGTTATAAATTACAAAGAACTCAAGATTCCCCCATCTGATTATATGAAAATTTTTGATGTAACCATAGAGGACATTGATGGAATAAGTAATGGTGGGGAATTTGCTACTACTAATTTTAAACCACTGGATGATATTCCAAGAATTATAATGCGAAGGAAGTGATAGAAGTGCTTTATGCCCCTCTACTTTTCTCCTTTTTAAAACTATTCCTTTTTTCATCTGACAGGGTGCTTGTTCAAACATACGGCTTTCTTACACCTCGTTTTCGCCAGCATTTCTACACCAGACTTCGCAACGGCAAGGCTTTTTAATAAAACTTGCCTTTGTTAATTTATAAAGCTTTGCTTTATTTTTTAACTTTTTTTATTTTTATCTCCCCACCAAACGTCCCCGCTGGTTTTACTACCTTAGAAGGGTGCGAAAAACTCCCTTACAAGAGGCAATGCTCTACTAAGCTGACAGGAGGTCAGCGTTGAAGCAAACTGGTGCTTTTACCTTTGAACTCTAACAGATTTTATCAGGGGGTACCCATCGATTTGACTACATAGTTTTACCCAAAAGATGGGCTGATAAAATCTGTTAGAGTGATTTAATCTTCCGAAGACAGGAGGTCAAGTTTTTGCTGATTGGGCTACGCCTCTTGCAAGGGAGTTTTTCGCACCCTTTACATTCCAGCGGGGACGGTTTTAGCGGTAGCGGTGGTGCTGACTGTGTCAGCACCATTCTTTCCAAATCGCTTTTATTATTTGACTTAACTTCGCAGTGGATTTAAAATTTATTCTTAAAGTTTATGCTGTAAAACAGGTAATACCTTTTTTTGATGTAAATTTTTCACCTTTATGGAGGAGTTGTATGAACGACGAGATAAAAGTTCTTACTGAAAAAGCAGAGGAAAATTTCAAAATTATAGAAAGGATAAGGGATGAGTTCCAGAAAGTTATTGTTGGGCAGGAAAAATTATTCCAGAGAATGATTTCCGCAATAATTACAGGAGGACATATTCTTTTAGAAGGTGTTCCTGGTCTTGCAAAAACGCTTGCCATAAAAACTCTTGCTCAGATACTTAACCTGGAATTCAAAAGAATCCAGTTTACACCTGATATGCTTCCTGCAGATATCAGGGGAACAATGATTTACAGACAGTCAAATGGTAATTTTGAGGTAAAAAAAGGGCCAATCTTTGCAAACTTTATTCTTGCTGATGAAATAAACCGAGCTCCTTCAAAGGTTCAATCAGCACTGCTTGAATCTATGCAGGAGAGAACCGCAACAATAGGCGATACAACCTACCCTCTTCCAGAGCCATTCTTTGTAATGGCTACACAGAACCCCATTGAACAGGAGGGGACCTACCCATTACCTGAAGCTCAGCTTGACAGATTTTACATGAAGGTTTTAATAGATTACCCCTCGCCAAAGGAGGAAAAAAGGATAATCCACAGGATGAGCGGACTTGTCTATCCATTGCCGAGACAGGTTGCTACGAGGGAAGATATTTTAGATTTGCAGAGATTTGTTGACGAAATTTACATTGACGAAAAGATTTATGATTATATTGTGAACATTGTTCATGCTACTAGAAATTATGAAAAAAACCTTGTAAGGTTTGGAGCCTCTCCACGAGCCTCAATTAACTTTGTGAAGGCCTCAAAGGTTGAAGCATTTTTTGACAAGAGGGGTTTTGTTATTCCAGAAGATGTCAAGGCAGTTAGTTATGATATATTAAGGCATAGAATTATAATGACTTTTGAAGCAGAAGCAGAAAACATTACGCCTGAAAATATTATTGAGGATATACTGAATAAGGTTGAAATTCCTTAATATACCCTCACTTTTATTTCTTCAGGCGGAGTGGGAAGTTTAAATATTTCAACCCTTCCTGTTTTTTCTACAATTATCCCTTCACCCTTTTTTATCAGAAAGCTGTTTGTATTTTCTTTACTAATGAAATTCCCATTACCCTCGTATAGAATAATTTGCATTTCTCCGTTTTCTAAGGCCTTGATTTTCGATTCTCCATCAAGCTGTAATTCTTTACTTCCAAGCATTAATTTTAGTTTGCCTTTTACTCTTGCTTCTCCATTTTTAATCTTTAAGTAGTTTGTGTCAATAACTACAGAGGTATTTCCATTTAAAAAAATGCTTGAGGTTTTGTTTGTAATTAATATTTTTCCTTCTGAGATGGCTAATTCGGTTGTGGAATAAAATTTTTTACCCTTCTGTGGTTTTTCATCTTTACCATTGATTTTAATACTATCTGTGTCGAAACTCTCGACAATTTCTGCAATGTATGGTAAAGTTTTTTCTTTTTTCGTCTGGATTTTCTTTTTTTCTACTGGTTGAATCTCTTTTGAAGATATGGAACTTGAGGAAAATTCAGTTATGGATGGTTTTATACTGGTTTTCTTTCTGGTTATAAATACAAAGGTGAGAATTATTTCGAGAAAAAGTATAATATTTAATGCTAAGGGAAAAAAGAGCTTATTTTCGGATTTCATTCAACATTGCCTCAAAAAATTCTTTTTCGTTTGAGATGATTAAATTATAAAAGAGAATGTTTGTATTTTCAAAAATATCAGAGGCAAAAATCACCAGGTTGTAGCTACCACTTTTGAGTCCTTTCAGATCAAAGGAGTCCACAGGATAAGTATTTTCATTGATTTTCAAATAATACTCCTTAACTTTTGTATCATCAGAGAAATTAATAGTTAATTTTTTATCCTGTAAGAAAATAAAATCATTCTTAATCTGTGAGTTTTTTATCTTAATAGAGGGTGGATTTCTATCCACAAAGAAAGTTTTTGTGAGAGTGTTAATGTTTTCAAAGCTATCCCTTGCAAATACAGTTACCCTTATTTTATCAGCATCATCTGGAATTATAAAACTATTTGTAAAAATTCTTTTTCCATTCATCCAGATATAAAAGTCAAAAGGTGAGTCATCATAAATATTTATTTCAATAAGGCTTTTTCGCCTGATATATTCCCGTGTGCCAAAGTTAAAGGTTTTTGCAAAGAATTCTATTTGAGGTGGTGTTTTATCAAGGATAAAACTGTATTCTTTAAGTTTGCTCTCCTTACCAGATGGTGAAATGCTTCTATAGTAAATTTTGTGTTCTCCTTCGGAAAGATTTTCAGTTCTAAGGACAAGATTTGAACGGGCAAATTTAAAGTCTTTTGGACTGTCCAGTGAGTAAGTTATTCCTTTAACGGTATTGTTCGAAGATACAACTTTTAATTTGAGAATCTCGGCGTTTGTGAAATGAATGTTCTCCTGGACTTCAGGTGGATAAATATAGCTTAAATTTTCCCTGAGAGAGGAATCAGTTATCTTTATTTCGAAATTTATTTTCATTGATGGCTCACCCTCAAAATTTTTCCAGAGGGGTATTATTCTGAAGAAATACTTTCCCGGTGGTAAATCCATCATAAAGTTAGTTTTTGTCGTAATTTCTTCTGTAAATAGGTCATAAAAGTTTTCATCCCTTGAAATCTGAATTTTGTATTTATATCCCTCGCCAGCAGATTTCCACTTAAACTCCATTACCTTAGGGTGGCAGAAAACATAGGGCAGAAAAGTCAAGAGTGCAATCAAAAAAATCATTGATATATTCCCTGAAATTATTTATGTAATATTCTAATTACAGAGGGTAGAGATTTCAAAATTTGAAAGGATGTTGATATTGAAAATAAAGAATAGTTCTTGACAAAAATATAAAAATATGTTATATAATTAACACTATGTTAAAGAAAATTTTTATTATTTTCATTTTTTTAAATTTTTTCTATTTTTTATTCTCCCAGGAAAGTATTGAAAAAGAAAATATAGTAAAGCAACAAAAGCTCTTGATATTTCCCTTTGAAAACCTTTCTGATGAAAAAGTTTACAGTGCATCAGACACTTACAAAAAGATATTTTTCTACTCTTTCAGCAGTTATATTGGTATGGTACCATTTATAGATTTTCCAAAACCCGAAGAGATAGCGGCTATTGGCAAAGTTACGAAGGAAAATGTGAGGGATGTTGCCATTAAACAGAATGCCTCAATTATAATTTATGGTAACTATTACTTTTCAGGAAAGGGTAAAGATACATTTATAAATATTAATCTTTTTGCATACAGCAGTGAAAAAAATACTAATATATTTGAAAAAAGTTATAAAGCCCCACCGAATGCAGATGTGTTTGAGACGATAGATGAAATGATTGCGGATGTACTGAAATCAACTTTGAACCTTGATACAAGAAATGTTGCCCTGATAAAATTCAACAACTTTACCATAGCAAATGAAGTCTACAATCTGTACATAGATGATAAGCTGATTGCCAGTCCTTCAAATACAAACTTCAATTTAAGTTTAAGAATAATTCCGCAAAGGGATTATCATATTGTAATGAAAAGAAATAGAGATAACAGGGTTGTAATGGATACAACTGTTAGACTTAACAAAAGCGAAATTACAAACATTGGGTATATGGGTTACAGTTCAATAATAGTTAGCAAGATAAAGCACAAAGATAGATGGAAGAAATACAATCTTTATATAGATGACAAACCTGTAAAGGAAAATTTTACAATTTCTAATATTCCTGTGGGAATACATAGATTTGTTTTAAAAGAAGGGGATACAAAAGAACTTCAGAGGGTGGATTTTGAACTTTTTGATGGAAAGCCACACAGAATTGAACCAGAAGTTAAAGCGCCTTTCTTTGTTCACACGGAGATATATACCCTTGATTTTAATATGGGAAATGTAGCTTTAGACTTTTTCATAACAAGGTATTTATGGCTTGGAGCAGGGGTGGGCTTTTCTTGGTTTACAAAAGAAAACGTGGCGGATTTTTACATTATAAATCCATTTGTTTTTGCTGGTTATTATCTGTGGGGGGATATGTTTTATGATTTCAGGGTGGGAATTGGGTTAACGGCGAAGGGTAATTTTTTATTATCCTCTTTTCAAATTGACAAGAATTTAAATCTACCAATGCTTTACTATGGTGCCTTTTTGAGTTTTGAGTATAGCTTTTTATTTATAAAACCAGTTTTTTATTTTTACTTTGACAAGGACAATAACATAAAGTATGCAATAACCACTGGAATAGGGGTAAAATTTTAACTTTTTTTCGGGGGTTTTTATGAAAAAGCTTTATATTATTTTTTTTAGTTTTATTCTGTTTTCATGTGAGTATTTTTATCCTCCTGAAATATATCAAACTTTAAATCATATTAGTTCGAGTGTAAGTTCACTTTCCTCTGTAAGTTCAGTCTCCTCTGTAAGTTCGTTAAAAGGTATATTTGTATCCATAACTCGTGGAGATGACCTAAATTCTGGGACGAATATAAGTCAGCCAGTAAAAAACATAAATGTAGGTATAGATAAAGCTAAAACTTATGGTATGACAAACATATATGTTGAGGCAGGTATATATACCGTGGGAAATGGTGGGCTAAGTGATGGTTATGAAGCCTCTTTAGAGTTAACAAATGTTAATGGTATAAATATCACAGGGGGATGGGATTTAGATTTTATAAAAAGGGTTGGGAGAAGTATCCTTGACAATGAAAAAAATCCTGTTTATAAACGTGTTCTTTACATTTCCAATTCCTTTTCAAATACTATAGACGGGTTTGATTTTGCAAATACAAGTAACAATTCATATTATTTTGGTGCTGGGGCTTTTATAGTTATGTCAACTAATATAACACTGACAAATTGTGTCATAAGAAATAATTGTACTCCCGGTATCGAAGGAGAAGCTTTATTTATGCTTAATTCTTTAAATTGCAGGCTATATCTGGATATTGTCTCAAATACCTCTGAAGATACCAGTATTATAATATCTATCTCTTCGAGTTCTTCAAACTATTTTAAAGGAAATATAATAGGAAATTATACTTCACATTATTCTCCACCTATATTTAAGCTTATTTCCTCAAGTTATAACACTATTGAATGCCTATTTTCTGAAAACGGGAAAAATGACCGGCCTAGTTCAATTTTATATTTATACTATGGAGATGGAAATATTATAAGATCCAGGATTATGAATAATACTTGCAGTAATTACATAATTCAGCTTTATTATTCTAGCAATAATACAATTTCCGGAGAAATTATAAACAATGGCTTAACTGATGTTTATTATGCCAATTGTGCTATGATATTTGGTGGAGAAAGTAATGTAATAAAGAATCTTGTAATTACTAACAATCTTGTTTCAGGAACTGGAAACTTAAACTCTGTAATATATATATCCAACGATTATGTTTCCCATTTACCTGTTTATATGATCTCAAATTGTATTATCGGAAATACCAAAAGTACGTTGTGCGGAATATTTGAAGCTGGAGCATACGATCTAAGTGGTCATATATTAAAAAATAATTTGTTTTTTGGTTATTTTTACTCCGGATACTATTATGATGTTTTTAGCAACTACATAGACACTATTGATAAATTAAATGATACAAATTACACAGGTGCTTCAGAAGCCAGTGGTAATGTAATACATTTTTAGAGGATAAATAATCCTGATTGCGATTCCATAGCCCTCGGATTATTTTCATTTCTCTACTAATAGTCCCCGCTGGTTTTACTACTTTAGTAAGGCAAGATTTTTCTCTTCAGGGCTGTCCAAAAATTTTGGACAGCCCAATCAAGGGGCAAAGCCCCTTGAAACCCCTTTTTAAAAATTTTTATTAATCCTATGAATTTTTAAAGAATTTTCTTTCTTGGGGGGTTTGAAAGGGGATAAAACCCCCTTTCATTGGGCAGTCTAAAAGTCTTTGACTTTTAGACTGCCCTGAGGAAGGCTTGTTGTTTTTACTAAGGGTTGTTTTTTGCAAAAGCTATCCTGAAAATCTTTATTCCCTTTTCTTTTTGCAAAAGGAAGATGTCAAAACCCTATTTTCACTTTCTTTTGTAAGGCAACAAAAGAAAATAAGTAGTGGCACTGGCAAAGCCAATGCCACAATACAAAAAGTCCGCTGTGGGAAAGTAAACAATCCAGTTCTCTTTCAGTTTTCTTTAAAATCGGGTGAAACTTCACCTCCTGTGTTCGGTAGCTAAATCGCAAACTTAAATTTT
>Ga0078972_1008096_pt1 | contig 22460 bp, 15 predicted proteins | sample YelNatPaOPGAMG01_FD_67568 | JGI IMG/M metagenome (GOLD analysis project Ga0078972, IMG submission 67568) | Hot spring thermophilic microbial communities from Obsidian Pool, Yellowstone National Park, USA - OP-RAMG-01 (SPADES assembly) (version 2) | ecosystem: Environmental > Aquatic > Thermal...
TGGGGCCTTGTACCTGGTTTTGCCGCCTGAGGAAGCCCGAAAGCGAGCAAAACGGTTCTGTCTGCATCCGACCCCCAAGCACGCCAGCTGGTTGAATATGGCAGAGATAGAGATTTCGGCGTTGGAGCGGCAATGTCTGGATCGGAGGATAGGGGATATCGAGACCCTTCGGCGGGAAGTGGCCGCATGGGTCAAGTTGAGAAACGAAGTGCGGGTAACCGTTCATTGGCAATTCACCTCGCGGGATGCCCGCCAGAAATTGGCCCGCTCATATCCGAAAATCAAAAATGGATAAAGCACTAGGCCACCAGTATTCCAACGCTGATATTAGCATTGACATCAAGAGAAGAAGTTTGGCATAAAGGCTTGGAGGCCCAGACAAAAAGAGATAACCAATACTGCCTAAAAGCAATAAACTGGTTAAAATTTTCATAAAAGTGCTCATCTTGTTATTTCTGCTTTTTATGCTCAATATATACCAAGCTGTAAAGCCTGCCAGTATATAAACACTTATGCCATCTAAAGTAAAGCCTCTTGTTCTTATATCCAAGAAAGCTAAAAAAGCACAGAAATAAGAAAATAAAGCTGGAGTAAGGACTTCGAGGCAGAAGGACGAAAAAGGAAGTAAGCAATAATCAATAGCATTGAACAAGCTAATATAATTTTTGAAACCTTCATACTAATTACCTCGCATTTTCAAACTACATTTCAGGGTAATAGCCAAACCATGTTGGGCATTGACGAGATTACAACACTTTGGCTACGCTTATTTAGGCCATAAGATTTCTCCCCATGTCAGTGTAAGATATAGGGCAACTAAAGTATATCCAGTGAAACCACTCGTTTTTATATCCATAAATACTATAAAGGCTAAGAAAATGGCAAGAAAGAAGCGAAACGCTAAGGGAAGCCTCCGCGAAAAGGCCTTAAATCCGGGCCACCAATATCTCAATACCCATATGAGTGCTCCTGTCAAGAAAAGGAATTTGTTATAAAAGTTTGGAGTACCAGGCCATGGATGTATGAAGAAGTAAACAATTATAAGGGCTAAAAGTGCAAAAACAGCTATAAATTTCAAAGCTTTCATATTTGCCACCTCTAATGTTCTTGCCAGGATGTGACATAGTCAATAAATAGGCAATAAAAACAAATGGCATCAAAAATTGGCTAATAAAGCGAAAAGCAAAACAGTGATTGCAACTCTTGTGCCATTCATATCAATATACTGGTTTTAAGAAAGGGCGTAGGTGTAAAAAGAACCCCTTATTCTTTTCACACCTAAATGAACACTCAATGCCGCTTTATGCTTAATATATAGCCTGCTATTATGAATGATGAAAGGATGTAAACCGATAAGCCCTCTAAGGTGAAACCTTTTGTTCTTATATCCATAAAGACTAGGAAAATCCAGAAAATGAAGAATAAGAAGAGGACTGCTAAGGGAAGCGCTCGTAAAAAGGCCTTAAATCCGGGCCATAAGATTTCCAGCGCAACTACAGTTGTAGACACTACTATCATAAAGCTGCTATAAGGGCTATAGGGCTTGGGATAGAAAAAGGAGCTAATGAAACCAATAATAACGCCTAAAAGACCTAAAACAATCGCAATTTTTAAAGCTTTCATACTCGTCACCTCCAATGTTCTTGATGGAATATGACAAAAAAGGCGTGAGGAGATGCTTTCGCTCCCCTCACGCCTATATATACTTTTACTTTAGAGCCCTTTTCATGGAGGCGTGCCACAAGTGGCGCACGTTACCTCCCAGTGTTGACAACAGGTAATCATACATACCGGGCAGCCAATAGCACACGCGGCACACGATGCGCATGCTATTGGGTTTCCCGTCCATATGCATCCGCCACATGCGACTGCACACTGAAGGCAAGAGGTAGCACCGCATCTTATCAAACACTCTCCGTTCCAAGAGGTGCAATAAGGGTTTTCCCACTCCCATGGCCCAGTTATGGGGCTGTAGCATCCGCCACAGGGAGGACTGCCAAGGGGAGCAATTCCTGCTTTTCGGGGTGGACGGCCATTCACGCTGGTCGCGACCAGTTTTACTGTCTCGTCTTCAATTGCCACGAGCATCGCCTGGCTCTTGTATATGCTCTTGTACCCTCTCCCTTCTGGATCCCGCTCTACCAGAGGCTTGGCCAGTTCGTAGTAAATCAGGCCCCACTTCTCCGCTGGAATGACCACGGCCAAGAGGGTGTTGCCAGTATCCAAGGTGTGCATTACTGCCATGGCCTTTGCGGGGTCAAACTTCATGGGAGAGCCTTTGAGCACATTTCGCACATCGGGCGCTTGCAACACCCTGCGCACTACCAAATCCTTTTCCCTGCCTTCTAATTCCCTGGAGTGTTTGATCGTGACCCCTTGGAGAGGATGACTGGCCCCAGGTCCACCGAGTGTTGGAGAGCAGCTCCCAGCAGGTTGTGATGGTGTTAAACGTTCCACTCCTTCAGGTTCCTGCATCGTGGCCGGGCCAGCGACGGTTATCAGCAAAAGCAATGCAATTAGCGTAGATACTATAGCCCTGGCCTTCTCCTTTTTTGCCACCTCCTTCTTTTTTTAGAAGGATATCATAATTTTGGCGCTTTGTCATCGTACAAATGACTGATTTTAGGCCAGAGGCATTCTCACCGCTGGCGCTTACCGCTTCTCCCCCCCCGTACCGAGGTCGCTGAGATTGACTAAACCATGAAGGGCAGCATAAGCCGCAGCTTCAGCCCGGGAAGAGAGACCCAATTTGTTAAAAATGTTGCTTATATGCGTGCGTACAGTTGGAAGGCTTATGCTTAAATCCTCAGCGATTTCTTGATTTGTTTTTCCCTGCGCTATGAGCTTGAGCACCTCTTGCTCCCGCGGGGTTAACATTGTGCTCCTTCTCATAGGCATTCCCTCCATCCCTGCCAGGCGCCTATAAGTGGAGCAAAAGGCTTTAATCGCCGAGGGCTTCTTTGACTGTTTCGTAAAGTTCCTTGGCACCCAAATCTTTGAGCCTGTAGCAGGGCCCACCAAGCGCTTCGGCTATTTCTTTTGCCAGCCCCCGGTCAAAGGCTTGAAATTCCAGGTTTATCACTACCGATTGGACCCCATCCCGGTGTATGGCTTCGGCAATTTTGAGGGCTTCTTTGTGGGGATGCATGGTGCCCATGGAGACGTTGGCGGCTCCATCGGTGAGGAGGATGAGCAGGGGACGCAGTTCGGGGTGCTTTAGCTTTTCTAATTTCAGGACTTTGCGGGCAAGGTATAGCCCGCTGGATAGAGGGGTTTTGCCCCCTATGGGTATGTCCTTCAAGGCCCGCTGGGCCAGGTCTATGCTTGTGGTCGGGGGGAGGACGAGGCATGCTTCTTGCTTCTGAAAGACTATGAGGCCAACTCTGTCTCGCCTCCTGTAGGCGTCTTGGAGGAGGGACATGACCGCCCCTTTGGCGGCCTTCATCCTTTCGGAGGCGGCCATGGACCAGCTCGCATCCACCACGAATAGCACAAGGTTGGAGGCCCTGCGCACCCGTATTTTCTTCATCAGGTCCGATAGGGTAATGGTGAGGGCGGTCTCGCCTTTGGGGCGGGAAAGTTGGTAAGGGGCAGCACAGCGGACGGTGGCATCAAAGGCTATGTCTGTAGTGGGGGTTTCAGCGGGGCGGCTGCGGATGTACCGGCCACGCTTGCGGGTGGTTATGGTGTAGCTGCGTTTGCCCGCTATCTTGCGGGTAATCCGGTCCAATGGGGTGCTTAGAAGCTTGGGTTTAAAAGTTTCTCCAACCGGGACAGGGTGGTCAGGGGAGCGGGCTTTGAGGCCCAATGGCTCGGTTTTGTAGCCTTTCATCAGTTGGCCTGAAGGTTGTAAATGAGTTTGGCCTTCCCCCTCCCCTTCTTCCTCTTCTTTCCCGGCCTTTTTCGCCCCTTCCGTTTCCTCGCTGCCGCCGTTGCGGAGGACGAAGAGTTCTTGGGAGAGCTCTTTGAGGGCTGCTCCGAGCTCTTCAGAGGTAATCCCGCCTTCTTGGAATGGGTGTTTGCGCAAACGGTGGGGCAGCGCCAGTTCGGCAGCGGTCAGGATGTCTTCATCGGTGATTTGGAGGCGGCCTCGGAAAGCGGCATGGGCTATGGCCGTCTTGAGGATTACAATGTCGGCCCGGTGGCCGTCCACTTGGAAGGAGGAAGTAAGCCTGGCAATGGTGTAGAGGTCGGTCTCGGTGTAAGTCACTTTGGGTAGGATTTCCCTGGCTTTGGCTATTTCTTGGGAGAGGCGCTTCTCCTTAGGCTCCCATTTCTTCCTGAAGCCTTCCGGGTCCCGCTCAAACTCCACAGCCCTCTTCACAATCTCTACCCGCAGTTCGGGGTCGGTTATGCCCTTTATTTCTACGCACAAAGCGAATCGGTCCAGGAGCTGCGGCCTCAGTTCCCCCTCTTCCGGGTTCATCGTGCCGACCAGTATGAAGCGGGCGGGGTGGGAGAAGGAAATCCCTTCCCTTTCCACCACGTTCACCCCCATGGCTGCGGAGTCCAGGAGGAGGTCAACCACGTGGTCGTCCAGGAGGTTGACTTCATCCACGTAGAGGAGGCCACGGTTAGCGGCGGCTAAGACTCCCGGTTGGAAGCGGCGTTCCCCACGCTTTATGGCGGCTTCAATGTCTAAGGTGCCCACAACCCTGTCTTCGGTAGCGCTTACGGGCAAGTCCACAAAGCGGGTCTTTCGCCAGGCGATGGGGAGTTTTTCCCCTTTGGCCACCCTTTCCTTACAGAAGTCGCACATGTTCTCAGGGCTATCAGGGTCGCAGCTGAAGGGGCAATCGGCTACGACTTTGATTTCGGGCAAGAGGTAAGCGAGGGCTCTCGCAGCAGTAGATTTAGCGGTCCCTCTCTCCCCTCGGATTAGGACACCGCCTATCTGAGGGTTTATGGCGTTGAGGATGAGGGCCAGTTTCATTTTCTCTTGGCCTACGATTGCGGTGAACGGGAAGATTACAGCCATGTTTCCTCCACAGCTTGGCCAGTTAGAGTTCAGCGGCTTCGGCCTTGGCTGGGGCCAGGCTCAGCTCGCTCTTCCGTTCAAAGGTGAGCTCCTGTTTCTCTTCGTCAAAGTCCACCAGGATTACGTCGCCGAACTGGAAATCGCCTCGGAGGAGCCGCTTAGCCAATGGGTTTTCCAAGAATTTCTGCATAGCTCGGCGTAGTGGCCGGGCGCCGAAGTTCGGGTCGTAGCCTTTATCGGCAAGCCATTCCCGAGCTTTCTCGGTGAGTTCCAGGGTAAGCCCTTGCTCCCTCAGCCTCTGGTTTATCTCCCTGAGTTGTAGGTCCACGATTTGCTTTACTTGCTCTTTGGTAAGGGCGTGGAAGACGATTATTTCGTCAATGCGGTTGAGGAATTCGGGCCTGAAGGTGGCTTTGAGGTGGGCTTCTATCTCTCGCCTCAGTTCTCTCTCCTCAGGGGTTAGCTCTTCAGAGCGCAGGAACCCAAGGGTCCCGCTACGGTAGGCATGCTTTGTCCCGATGTTAGAGGTCATGATGATGACGGTGTTCCGGAAGTCAACTGTCCGGCCGTGACCATCGGTCAAGCGGCCTTCGTCCAAGACCTGCAAGAGGGTGTTCCAGACGTCAGGATGGGCCTTTTCCACTTCATCAAAGAGGATGACCCTGTAGGGGCGGCGGCGGACGGCTTCAGTAAGCTGTCCGCCTTCTTCGTAGCCGACGTAGCCTGGAGGAGCGCCGATTAGGCGGGATACGGTGTGGCGTTCCTGGTATTCGCTCATGTCAATCCGGACGAGGGCATCTTCATCGTCAAACAGGAACCAGGCCAAGGCTTTGGCCAGCTCGGTCTTCCCAACCCCTGATGGGCCGAGGAAGATGAAGGTGCTTATTGGGCGGCGGGGGTCCTTAAGGCCTGAACGTGCCCTCCTTATGGCATCAGCGACGGCGGATATGGCTTCATCCTGGCCTACTATGCGCTGGTGGAGGTATTCCTCCATCCGGAGGAGCTTTTGGGCTTCGCTTTCCATCAGATTGGTCACAGGTATCCCGGTCCAGCTGGATATTACTTCGGCCACATCCTTCTGGTCTACGATTTCGTCTATCCCCGCTTCCTTTTTCCATTCGTCATAACGGCGCTTAAACTCATCCTCAAGGCGCAGCCTTTCCGACTTCAGCTTAGCGTGCTGTTCAAAGTTTCCGGAGGAGAAAGCCTCTTCTTCTCGGGATTTCAAGCTGCTTATTTTAGTCTGGAGTTCTTTCAGCTCTGGCGGGAGGTTGAAGGAAGCGATTCGGACCTTAGCTGCTGCTTCATCCATAAGGTCAACGGCTTTATCGGGTAAGCAGCGGTCGGTTACGTAGCGGTGGGAGAGCCTCACGGCTGCTTCCAGGGCTTGGTCGGTTATGATGACACCGTGGTGTTCTTCGTAGCGTGGGCGCAAGCCCTTGAGCATTTCAATTGCTTCTTCAATGGATGGTTCTTCCACGTAGATGGGGGCAAAGCGGCGTTCAAGGGCTGGGTCTTTTTCAATGAACTTGCGGTAATCGTCGGGGGTAGTAGCTCCGATGCAGCGGAGTTCTCCTCGGGCCAGGGCTGGTTTGAGGATTGTAGCTGCGTCCAGAGCACCCATGGCCCCACCTGCCCCCACGATGGTGTGGATTTCGTCTATGAAGAGGATGATTTTCCCCTTGGAGCTGGTTATTTCTTGGATAGCGGCCTTGAGGCGCTCTTCAAATTCTCCCCTGAGCTTAGTTCCGGCAATCATAGCCCCCAAATCCAGCGAGAGGATTCTGGTTCCTCGGAGGATTTCGGGGACTTCTCCGGCGGCTATTTTCTGGGCCAAGCCTTCCACTATCGCCGTTTTGCCTACCCCTGCTTTCCCTATGAGGACGGGGTTATTCTTTATGCGGCGGCAGAGGACTTGCATTACCCGCATTATCTCCGCTTCTCGTCCTATGACCGGGTCAAGTTTGCCTTCCATTGCCATCTTAACGAGGTCCTGACTGAAGCGCTCCAGGATTTTGTATCGGCTCTCCATATCAGGGTCCACCACCTTTTGGCCTTTGCGCAATTCCTTTATGGCTTCGTAGATGGCGCCTTTAGTGACGCGGTAGCGGGCTAAGAGCCTGGCGGCATGGGAATTGGTCTCGCTGGCAATGGCTAAGAAGATGTGCTCGGTGGAGACGTATTGGTCTCCCATGCGGGCGGCTTCTTCTTTGGCCAAGTCCATCACCCTCTTGAGGCGAGGGGTCATGAAGAGCTGGTTGAAGACGATAGGGCCGTAGAAGGTAGGGGTTTGCGGAAGTGACCTCAGGATTTTTTCCAGGTCGCTTCTCATCTGGTAATGGTCTACTCCCATTATCTCCAGGAGCAACGGGACAGCGCCATCGGATTGCTCCAGTAGGGCAAGGAGCATGTGTTCGGTATCGGCCATGGAGTGGCCGAAGCGTTGGATTATTTCGTGGGTGCGCATTGCTGCTTCTTGCGCTTTTTCGGTAAACTGGTCAAGTTGGAACATATCTTTTAAACCCCCTCTTAGTATCGCAGAAGTGAAGCTATGTACCCAGCCTTAGCTAACTCCTGGTTCCCGCTCAAAGTCACGACTTTCCCCCCTTTCCGGAGGGTTTCGGCCAGGGCGTCGTTCAGGATATCGGGCCTTTCCTCAAGGGCGGAGGAGCAAACAGGGCATATTTCAATCTTCTGGGAAGACATGAAGCCGCAGTTTGGGCACTTCTTGCCTGGCGCTTTGAATTCGGGGTCCAAAAGCAAGATGTTGACCCGCCCTTCCCTTACGGCATTGAGGGTGTCATCAAGGCCCGAAGTAGCTTTACGGCCTTTCGCTGCTTCCGTCAAAATTTGGCGGACAATCTCTTCGTTCCGGCTTTTCTCAAACCTTTCCACAAGGCTTACCACTTCCTCTTCAAGGTCAGAAATAGGTACCATTATGTCGGCGGTGAAGGTAGTGGCTATGGCTTCTTGTATGGGGCCGGGGAGGAAATCGGTGAAGGTTTTGACGTTTTCCTCCGTCCCTCCGATTATCACGTAGCTGAATTTTTCTTTGTCCCAGAGTTTGGTAAAAGCTTCGGCGGCGTTTTTCAGTTGCTGAGCGGCGTGTTCGTCAATGTGGCGCTGGTAGCGGGCCTGAGCCCAGCCCCCTTGCTTGTGCTTGCCGGGGATGGTTCCGCTTACTCCTCCGAACTCCTCCAGTTTACCCATCTGGAAACTGAAGAAGCGGGCTTGCTCTCGGCTTACCAGGATTATGCCGTAGCGTTCGTGCGAGGAAAGTAGGTGGACCAAGGGGCGGATGTAAGGCTCGGGAAGGACTTGAAATTCGTCTTTGAAAGGTTGGGGGAAAGGATGGGTGAGCCAAAGGCCCCCCTCGGTGCAGGAGAAGACTGCTACTCCCTTGGCTTGCCAGTCGTATTCAAGGGAGAAGAAATCCTCTATTTTGCCGAGGTCTTCGGGGTTAGCTTCCTCGGCGGCTTCTTTCAGGAAGCCTTTGAGGACCAGCATGACCTCTTCTTTGAGCCTTTTGGTCATATCGGTATTGAGGTAAAGGCTAACCACAGGGGATTTTGTAGGAACATAGCTCAGCAATGGCTCCAGCACGGTTACCTCCTCCCGCTCCTTAGTTTAGCCAGCTCTTGGAAGAGCTCCCGTTCCCTCGGAGTGAGGTTCTTTGGGAGCTGGATTTTAACCTTGACGTAAAGGTCGCCTCGGAGTGAAGGGTTGTGGACATTGGGCATTCCTTGGCCTCGCAAGCGGAAGACTTGCCCAGGCTGAGTTTCGGGGGGTATCTTGAGGAGGACTTTCCCCGATAGGGTTGGGACTTCCACCTCGCCCCCCAGAATGGCGGTATACAAATCCACCGGGATTTCGCAGTAGAGGTCGTCCTCCTCCCGGCGGAATATTGGGTGGGGTTGGATGTTGACTTTTAGGTAAAGGTCTTGATAGCCGCGGCCATAGACATATCCCCCAAGGCCGGCTAAGCGTATTCTGGTGCCATCCTTGACCCCTGGCGGAATCTTGACTTCAACCCGCTGGCCGTCTATTTCCAGTATCCTTGTGGTTCCGGTGAAGGCCTCTTCCAGGGTTACGGTTACAGTAGCTTCTTCTTCCCTTGTAGCTGTGCGGAAGCGTTCTCCTAAGCCGAAATCGCCGAAGAAAGTCTTGAAGAAATCGCCCAGCAAATCCTCAAGGGTTCTAAATTCCACCCGGAAGGTTCCTTCGGGCCAGCCTTGGCCATACCAGCGGCTCCAGTCAAAGCTTTCGGGGGAACCGCCCATCCTTTGCCACTGCCACCAGCTTTCCCGCATAGCATCGTATTTACGGCGCTTTTCCGGGTCGGAAAGGACCTCGTAAGCTTCGTTTATCTCTTTGAACTTGGCCTCGGCCTCTTTATTGCCCGGGTTCATATCCGGGTGGTATTGCCTTGCCAGGCGCCTATAAGCCTTCTTTATCTCCTCCAGGGAAGCGTTCTTGTCCACCCCAAGGATTTTGTAGTAGTCCTTGAACTCCATGAGGATCTCCCTCCAATTCCCATTATAGCACCGAGCCTGGCCCATGTCAACGGGGAAAGCGAGTGATTCCGGGCAAATTTGACAAAAAGGATAAGGTTTGTTACAATCAATCAGCCTGTTGCTCAGGCCCCAAATTTTTGCCGAGGAGGTGTGATATGCGCAAGATGACCAAGGCCAATCTGGAAAGCGCTTTTGCCGGCGAAAGCCAAGCCCACATGAAGTACCTCATATTTGCGGAGCAAGCGGAGAAGGAGAAATTCCCCAATGTAGCCCGCCTCTTCCGTGCCATCGCCTTTGCCGAGCAGGTTCATGCCACCAATCATTTAAGAGTTTTGGGCGGGATCGGCCAGACTGCGGACAATTTGGCCACGGCCATAGGAGGCGAGACCTACGAGGTGGAAGAAATGTACCCGGCCTTCCGCGCTGTCGCCGAGCTCCAGGAGGAAAAGAATGCTGTAAGATCCACTACCTGGGCTTTAGAAGCGGAAAAGGTCCATGCTGGGATGTATGAGAAAGCTCGCCAGGCAGTTTTGAGCGGGCAAGATGCCGTTATCGGCGACATTTACATTTGTGAAGTTTGTGGCTGGACGGTGGAAGGGGAGGCGCCGGAGCGTTGCCCAATATGTGGTGCGCCACGCGATAAATTCCGCAAGTTCTAATCCTGCGCAAGGCAATTGCTCCCAAAAGTTCACGCCGAACCCGGCAGGCCAGGCATCTCCAAAGATGCCTGGCCTGTTTTTTATGGTCGCCTCAGCGCTGCCAAGGGTGTGTCCCAGGGGGGCAAGATACCCCTAAGGGGGCTTTGCTTGCCCAAAATCTTCTTGGTATAATACTCCTTGAGGTAAGGGATATGGACCCGAGGAAAATCCGGAATTTTTGCATCATAGCGCATATAGACCACGGAAAGTCTACGCTGGCCGACCGATTCTTGGAGATAACAGGGACGATTGAGCCGCGCCAGATGCGCGAGCAGTTCCTGGATCAGATGGATATTGAGCGGGAGAAGGGCGTGACTATAAAGGCTTCGGCGGTGAGAATGGTCTACAAGGCTTCTGATGGCGAGGAGTATGTGCTCAATCTGATTGATACCCCCGGACATGTGGATTTTTCCTACGAAGTAAGCAGGGCTTTGGCCGCTTGCGAAGGCGCTATCTTAGTAGTAGATGCTTCCCAAGGCATAGAAGCGCAAACTGTCGCCAACCTCTATATGGCTTTGGAGCATGACTTAACCATAATTCCCGTCATCAACAAAATTGACTTGCCCAACGCCAGGCCGGAGGAAGTGGCTCAAGAGCTGGAGGACCTTCTGGGAATACCCGCTGAAGAGGTGATAATGGTTTCGGCTAAAGAGGGGATAAACGTCAGGGAAGTGCTGGAAGCGGTGGTCAGGAAGATACCTCCACCCAAAGGTTATTTGCGCCAACCGCTCAGGGCCCTAATCTTTGACTCCCATTACGATTCCTACAAAGGGGTCATCGCTTACGTAAGGGTGGTAGATGGCGAGATAACCCCTCAGTCCACCCTTATGCTTATGTCTTCGGGGGTTAAGTTTGAGCCTATGGAGATAGGATACTTTTCCCCTTGGATGACTCCGGCCGAGAAGTTGGTGGCCGGGGAAGTAGGGTATGTAGCTACAGGCCTCAAAAGCGTTAGGGAATGCTCCGTGGGCGATACCATAACTTGGGCCCGCAACCCCGCCGAAAAACCGCTTCCGGGCTATAAGAGGCCTAAGCCCATGGTCTTCGCCGGCTTCTATCCAACCGAAGGGGAAAATTTCGGCCTGTTGAGGGAGGCCTTGGAAAAGCTCCAGCTCAACGATTCCGCCCTCTTCTTTGAGCCTGAGGACTCAGCAGCCTTGGGGCCTGGTTTCCGGTGCGGCTTCCTGGGCCTATTCCACATGGAAATAGTCCAGGAAAGGTTGGAGAGGGAATTCGGCTTGGATTTGGTAGCTACAGCCCCTAACGTGGAGTACGAAGTGGTAAAGCGCAATGGCGAGGTTATCCGAGTGGACAACCCGGCCCGCTTCCCTCCAGAGTCGGAGATTGAAGAAATCCGCGAGCCTTGGATGAGAGTCCAGATTTTTACCCCATCCGAATACATAGGCCCGATTATGGAATTGGTCAGCAAGAGGAGGGGGAAGTTCGTGAGAATGGATTACCTGGACCCAAGGAGGGTTATGCTCCTTTACGAGATGCCTCTGGCGGAGATGATAACCGATTTTTACGACCGCCTTAAGTCGGTATCAAGAGGTTACGCTTCCTTGGATTACTCCTTTTTGGAATATCGGCCCGATAACTTGGTCAAGCTAAGCGTCCTCGTGCATGGCCAGCCTGTAGATGCCCTCTCGGTCATAGTGCATCGGGATGATGCTTATAGGCGTGGAAAGGTCCTGGTTGAAAGGTTGAAAGAGGTCATACCACGCCAGCTTTTCCCAGTAGCCATTCAGGCAGCCATCGGGAAGAGGGTGGTGGCCAGAGCCGATATCCCTGCCCTCAAGAAGAACGTGTTGGCCAAGTGCTACGGCGGTGATGTGACCCGCAAACGTAAGCTCTTGGAGCGTCAGAAGGAGGGGAAGAAGCGCCTCAAGCAAATAGGCCGGGTCCAGGTCCCTCAAGAGGCATTCTTGGCAGTCCTTAAAGTTGAGGAGGACTGAAGGAATTGGCTTACCCCTGGCCTTTGTTCGTAGCCTTAGCTGCAAACTTTTTCTTCTTTTTCAGCTTCCAAAGCCTGTTTTCGGTCTTCCCCCTATTCGTTACGAGCTTGGGAGGGAGAGCAGCAGCCATAGGGGCACTGCAAAGCGCCTTCGCTTTAGCCGCTATCCTATTTCGCCCGGTTGCCGGTTGGGTTTGCGACCGGGTAGGTAGGAAAAAAGGCCTTATCCTTGGCTCCTTTATTTTCACCCTGAGCATGCTCCTTTATTGCTTGATTAAGGACCTGAAAGGCCTCTTCTTTCTGCGGGCTTTCCATGGGACCGGAATCGCTTTCTTTACCACAGCTTTTGCTGCCTTCCTCTCCGATATCGCTCCACCTGAAAGGCGGGGGGAGATAATGGGGCTTGGAGGGATTCCGGCCCCGGTTTCTCTCCTCTTCGCCCCTCTCTTGGGGGATTTTCTGGCTCGTGGAGGCAATTTCTCAAGGCTTTTCCTAACCGGGGCAGGGTTCGGGGCCTTAGCCGTTATCTTGTCCTTAACCTTGCCTGAAACCCTCAAGCGCTCAGGCCAAGGCCGTAGCTCTCTTCCCCTGGCAAAAATCTCCGTCCCCGTTATCTTAACGGTGGCTATCGGCGTCTCCTATGGCTCCGTCATCACCTTCCTCCCCGTTTTCTTAGCCGAGAGAGCCATCGGACCGGCAGGCTTTTTCTATTCCGTGTTTTCCTTAATGCTCCTGCCCACTCTGCTTTTGGGAGGGAGGCTATCCGATAAGTTGGGACGAAGCAAAGTGGTAATACCTGCGGCCGGATTGGTAATCCTGGCTATGGGCTTCATACCCCTAATCCGAACGCGCTTGCTTTTGGCCCTTTTGGCCTTGATTTATGGCCTCGGATACGGGGCGCTGCGGCCAACCATTGATGCCCTCATCGTAGATAGGGTCCTTCCGCTGGCACGAGGGAAGGCTTTGGGCTTCAATTATGCCGGGTTTGACTTAGGGATAGGACTCGGAGCTTTGTTCTTGGGCTACTTGGCCCAAGGGTATGGGTATAGTTCGGTTTACACTGCATCGGCTATAGTTGTGGCGGCAGCTGGCGCTATATTCCTGCGGGAGGTTTCAAAGTGCTGAGGAGGATTTTAAAGCTCTTGGTTTTCCTTGTCGCTGTATTAGCCATGTTGGCCGTGGCAATAATACCTGCTGTGGCCATCGTGAGCATAATTTCTTCCCCCTCTTCGGGCAAAGTCCAGGTCAAGTTAGGCTCACCCGTTGAGCTATACTACGGCCTCTACCTCTGGCTTCACCAAGATGAACTCCAAAAGCCACTTCTCCCTGCAGGCACTCCGGTTCCATTCACCGTATACCCTGGGGAATCGCCCTATTCCATAGCAGAAAGGCTTGAAGAAGCAGGGATAATCTCCAGCGCTAAGCTTTTTTACGCTTACATCCGCTACAATAACCTGGGCCATACCCTTGAGGCCGGAGACTACGCCCTAAGTCCCGGCATGACTATACCTGATATAGTCAACGTGCTTCAACATGGCCGGCCCAGAGAGATAACGATAACTGTCCCCGAAGGGTGGCGGATGGAGCAGTTAGCCGATTACCTTGAAAAGCAAGGGATAATGTCGGCCAAGGAATTCCTGGCTTGGGCTAAAGTGGACCTGTGGGTTGAGCGCTACAATTTCCTGAAGGACGTTCCGGAAGGGGCAACCCTTGAGGGCTACCTATTCCCCGATACTTACAGGCTTCCTTTCCCGGCTTCACCACAAGATTTGATAACCCGAATGCTTGGGAATTTTGAGGCCAAAGTAACACCTGAGATGCGGGCCAGAGCGAGCGAGCTCGGCTTTACCCTTCACCAAGTGGTGACTCTGGCTTCAATTGTGGAGAAGGAGGCAGTCCTGCCGGAGGAAAGGCCTTTAATCGCCGGGGTTTTCCTAAACCGGCTCCGTAAGAACATGTACCTTCAAGCCGACCCCACCGTTCAGTATGCCAAAGGGTACAATAAGGCCACCGGCCGTTGGTGGTCGCCCATCACAATTGAGGAGGCGACCTCTATCCAATCCCCGTACAACACTTATCTAAACCTTGGCCTTCCCCCTGGCCCAATATGCAGTCCTGGCCTTGAATCCATAAAAGCCGTGCTATATCCGGCCCAGACCGATTATCTGTTCTTCTTCTCTGCCGATGGTAGCTCTCACATCTTCTCCAAAACTTACGAAGAGCACTTGGAAAAGCAGAAACAGTATGGGAAGTGAGGGGAGACGCATCCTGCTCAGAAGCTTAATAGGGCTTGCCTTTGGACTTTTGTTTCTCGCCCTTTGCCTCTTTAGCACCCGTGAGGTAACGCTAATAGTGGACGGGAGAGTCCAGAGGGTTCGGGTTCTGCCTGCGGAGCCTAAGGCCATCTTGCATGAGTTCGGCTTTGCTTCCCACGCTGCTTACTCCTATATCCCAGGCGAGCCGGCTACTTTGGTGGTGAGCAGGCCTATCCCAGTGGAAATTTATGCCGATGGGGTTCTGAGGAAAGTTGAAGTTTCGGGCACCACCTTGGGGGAAGCATTGAGCAAGGCAGGGGTGGCCGTTAAGGAGGGGGACGAAATCTTTGTCAATGGAGAAAAATCTCCGCTTAATGTTCCCCTCGTTGCCCGACTGAAAGCAAGCTTGGAAGGATTCGGCCTCCTTGTCCCGGTCAAAGTGCTAATCCGGCGGGCAGTCCCCATTACCGTGATAGATGATGGCATACCCGTTACCGTATACACCACGGCCAGGACGGTGGGTGATGCCCTCCACAAGGCAGGCCTTGTCCTCTACGCAGGTGACATAATCCGGCCGGAGCTTGATTCCCCTGTCTCCTCCGGCTTAAAAGTTTACATAACCCGTTCAAAACCTGCCGAAATCGTATCCGATGGCCGGGTTATCCGGACCAGAACTCTGGCACAGACTGTCGCTGAGCTACTGGCCCAGGAAAAGATAGTGTTAGCCGGCCGCGATTACACTATCCCTGACCCCGGAAGCCCCGTCTTTGACGGGGTTAAAGTTAAAGTGGTAAGGGTAAGGGAAGAGATACTCCTCCAAGAGGAGCCCATCCCTTACGAGACCGTTTGGAAGCCCGATGATTCCATGGAGTTGGACACAAGGCAATTGGTGCAAGAGGGGAAAGATGGCATACTTCGCAAGCGTTACCGCATAATTTACGAGGATGGGGAGGAAAGGGAGCGCCGGCTTGAAGACCAATGGGTAGCGAAACCGCCCGTTACCAGGGTCATCGCTTACGGGACCAAGATAGTCATCCGGGAGCTGGAAACTCCTGAGGGGACGATAAAATACTGGCGGCGAATAAGGATGTTGGCTACTTCATACTCTGCTTCTACCGCTGGGAAGCCAAGGGACCACCCCCTATTCGGGGTCACCCGCATGGGCCTAAGAGCGAGGAAAGGGATTGTGGCCGTAGACCCGAAGGTCATAAACTTGGGGACTTGGGTCTATGTTCCGGGCTATGGGATTGGCCTTGCGGCAGATACAGGAGGGATGATAAAAGGGCGCCACATTGACCTGTGCTACGATGATGATAACCTGGTTTTGTGGTACAAATGGGTTGACGTTTACCTCTTGGCCCCCCCTCCGCCGCCGGAGAAAATCAACTGGATAATTCCCGATTGGCCTCAAGAGCGCAGGAGGCGATGAACATTGGAGGCTCCTGACCCCAGGAAAATCCTCAAGGAGAAAGGGATAAGGCCGCGCAAAAGCCTTGGCCAGCATTTCATGGTAAGCCTGAGGGGGCTTAAGGTCATTCTGGAAGCCCTTGAGCCTAAGCCCGATGATGTAGTGATTGAAATCGGAGCTGGCACCGGTTTCCTCACCCTTCCTCTTGCCTCCAAGGTGGCTAAAGTCATAGCGGTGGAAATTGACCGACGCCTTGCGGAAGTTTTGCGGGAGCTTTGCGCTGGCTTGTCCAATGTGGTGATTGTAGAGGGCGATATTCTGAAGACAACCCCTGCGGCTCTGTTGGAGCAGGGGGGGTGTGGTGGAATGCCTTACAAGCTTGTGGGCAATTTGCCCTATTACATAACTTCGGCCATATTGCGCCACTTCTTGGAGAACAAGCCGAAACCCTCCTTAGCCGTGGTGACCGTTCAGAAAGAAGTTGCGCAGAGGATATTAGCTTTGCCTGGAGAGATGAGCTTGCTTTCGGTGAGCGTTAGGCTCTATGCCCGGCCGGAGCTGGTAAGCTATATACCTGCCGGTGCCTTCTTCCCTCCGCCGGAGGTTGATTCGGCTGTGGTTAAGTTAGAGATATTGCCTGAGCCTCTTATCCCGGAGGAAGAGGAGCCAGGGTTCTTCTCGCTGGTTAGGGCGGGCTTTGGAGGCAAGCGCAAAACCCTTCGCAACGCTTTAAGGAGAGGATTAGGCCTTCCCTCCGAGGAAGTTGAGGAGATACTGCGGGAAGCCGGAATCTCTCCCGAAAGGCGTGCTGAAACCCTAAGCATTGAGGAATGGCTTAGGCTTTGGGAGAAGTTGAAGGTTAAAAGATGGACCCAAGAACGAAGCTTCTCATTGCTATAGCTTTCTCGGCAATAGCTGTGGTAGAAGAGCGCCTTGTGGCATTAGCCATTTTAGCCTTGCTTCCTTTACTTGCAACTCTTAAACTTGGGCTTGCCAAGGCCTGGTTTCGTTCCCTTAGGCTTCTCATCCCCATGGTCCTGGTTGCTTCACTCATAACTTTGGCTGCCTTTGGGCTTAAGGTAGCCCTGGTCGTAAGCATCAGGCTTTTGGCCCTGAGCAGCGCATTTTTCCTCTTCTTCAGGACAACTTTGCCCGAGGACTTGGCCGGAGCTCTGGTAAAGATGGGGGTTCCCTACGTTTTTGCCTTCATCCTCACCACAGCCATGGAATTCATCCCGGTAATCCAGAGGAAAGTGATGGGGATAATGGATGCCCAACGTTCGCGTGGGATACCGCTTGAGTTTGGGTGGCGAGCTTTGCGTCACTACCCGGCTCTATTCATACCGGTCATGGTCTCAAGCTTCTCTTTGGCCGATGAACTGGCGATGGCGATGGAATCCAGAGGTTTTGGAAAGAAAGGCCGCTCCTTCTACAAAGACTACAAGTTAACCTGGAAAGATTGGGCTGCCCTCTCCTTGACTGCTTTTTCCCTTCTCCTCTGGGCTTTTTGCCCATAACCTAATAAAAGGTCACGGGGTCCATGGGGCTTGCCCTCTGGCGGTGGGTCTGGGGGGTGTGCCTTCCCGACCTAACCCCCTGACCCCCTTCCCTGCGAGGAAAGGGGGAAAATTCTGGCAAGTGATTGGAGGGGGTAACCCCGCCACGAGTGGGACCCAAAACGCTGGCGAACCCTTAGCCCACGAGGGTGGGCAAACGGGGTCCAGGGGGCAAAGCCCCCTGGCGGGGGGCGTGGGGGGGGTCCCCCCACAAAACCAAAAATAGGGGGCGAGCTGCCCACATTAGCAACCAGGCAACGAGTGGGACCCAAAACGCTGGCAAACCCTAAGCCAACGGGGGTGGGCAAAGGGGGGTCCAGGGTCTGGTGGATGTGCCCCCTTCACGCTGACTGAAGTCAGCCTCTTTGAAAAAGGTCGGCCTTCGCCGACCTTGATTAAAGCAGGGGTGGAGGGGGCGCAGCCCCATCCCAGGGGGTCTGGGGGATGTGCCCCCAGAAACAGAAAATAGGGGGCGAGCTGCTCACCATAGCAAACCCGCCACGAGTGGGACCCAAAACGCTGGCAAACCCTAAGCCAACGGGGGTGGGCAAAACGGGGGTCCAGGGGGCGAAGCCCCCATGGCGGGGGGCGTGGGGGGGGTCCCCCCACAAAACCAAAAATAGGGGGCGAGCTGCCCACCTTAGCAACCCCGCCACGAGTGGGACCCAAAACGCTGGCAAACCCTAAGCCCACGAGGGTGGGCAAAGGGGGGTCCAGGGGGCGCAAGCCCCCTGGTAAAGTGTCCCCCCACAAAACCTTCGCCTGATAACAAGCCGAGGCAGGCCATTTGGCCCGCCTCGGCAATAAGCAAATACTGAGGTTGCTGGCCAGCCAAACTTTCAGCCTGTAACTATGTTTACAAGCTTGCCAGGGATGAACACCACCTGCTTTACCTCTTTGCCCTCCAAGTGCCGGCGAACCTTCGGACTGCTTAGGGCCATTTCCCTCGCTTCTTCCTCGGTAATGTCGGCCGGGACTTGGAAACGATCCCGCACTTTGCCGTCCACTTGCACTACCAGGGTGATTATCTCCTCCTTAGCCAGCTCCTCATCCCACTTCGGCCAGCTTTGCATGTGGATGCTGTAGGGGTTGCCGAGCTTTTCCCAAAGCTCTTCGGTTATGTGCGGAGCTATCGGCGCTAAGAGGAGCAAAAGTTTCTCCACACCTTCCCGGACTGTAGCGGTTACTCCGTGCTTCTCTTTGTAATCAATCAGGGCCGAGGTCAGCTCCATTATTGCACTTACCGCAGTGTTGAAATGGAAGCGCTCTATATCCCTGGTAACCCGCTTGATGGTCCTGTGGATAATGCGCAGAAGCTCTTTCCGGCTTTCCTCGCTTTCTGGGGAAAACTCCGGCGCTTCTGCGACCTCAATAGCGATGCGCCATACCCTGCTGAGGAAACGGAAAGCCCCCTCAACCCCCTTCTCGGTCCACTCAAAGTCCACTTCCGGCGGAGCCACGAAGAGGGTGAAGGTGCGAGCAGTATCGGCTCCGTAAGTGCTGGTGATTTCATCCACCGAGACTATGTTCCCAAGGGACTTGGACATGGCTTTCCCGTCTTTGAGGACCATGCCTTGAGTGAAGAGGGCCGCAAAGGGTTCACTCACCGGGCTCAGGCCGATATCCCTCAGGAATTTGGTGAAGAAGCGGGCGTAAAGCAGGTGAAGTACGGCATGCTCTATCCCGCCTGTGTATTGGTCCACCGGCATCCAGTAGGCGGCTTTCTTGGGGTCAAACGGCAATTGGGTATTGCGGGGGTCGCAGTAGCGGAAGAAATACCAGGATGAATCCACAAAAGTGTCCATCGTATCGGTCTCGCGCCGGGCAGGCCCTCCACACTTGGGGCAAGTGGTATTGACGAATTCAGGGACTGTGGCCAAGGGCGATTCTCCAGTCCCGGTAGGGGTAAAATCTACGTTCTCGGGCAGAAGGACCGGGAGCTGGTCTTCGGGGACAGGCACGATTCCGCATTTATCGCAGTAGACGATGGGGATAGGGGTGCCCCAGTAGCGCTGGCGGCTTATGAGCCAATCCCGAAGCTTGTAGCTTATGGCGAACTCCCCAAGGCCTTTTTCCTTCAGCCACTCAATTGTGCGCTTAACCGCCACATCGCCGGGGGTCCCGCTCAGAGGGCCGGAGTTTATCATGGTGCCGTAGCTATCATGGAAGAGGACATCCCGGTAAAATTCTATGTCCCAGAGCATTTGAGCGACTGTAGCCTTATCCCGCAAAGCTGGGTCAAGCTCGTGGCATTTCTGGACGATTGCCCTTTCCTGGGCAATGGAGTCAACATCCATTAAGCCATCGGCAAACACAAACTGCCACCCCGCCCCCACGACCTCGGCCCAGGAGCCAGGCAAGAGGAATTGCCGGACAAGGTCTATGTAGCGTGCCCGGTCCTTTTCATCCAAAGTTACGCACAAAGAGCCTTCTTTCTCTTCAAACTGGAAGCCTGCTTGCGCCAAGGCTGCAGCGAGGCCTTCCCGGAAAGTGCCCTTTCTGAGGAAGCTTTTGGCCTTCCCTCCGGGCGGAGCTATGACTGGTATGACCGGCAGGCCGAACTTAAGGGCGAACTGGAAGTCCCTTTCGTCGTGGGCGGGGACACCCATTACCGCACCCGTACCGTAGGTTATGAGCACGTAATCGGAAATCCAGATGGGGATTCGCTCCTGGTTAACGGGGTTTATGGCATATGCGCCGATGAATAAGCCGGTCTTTTCCTTCTCTGTGCTCAAGCGCTGGATTTCGCTCTGGAGGAAAGCGAATTCCCGGTATTCCTCAACCTCTTTCCTTTTATCGGGGGACGCAAGCTTCTCAACGAGCGGGTGTTCAGGGGCCAGAACCATGAAAGTCGTCCCCCAAAGAGTATCGGGCCGGGTTGTAAAGACCACGATTTCTTCACCGCTTTCGGCCTTGAAAGTGACCTTCGCCCCCTCGCTGCGGCCTATCCAGTTAGCTTGCATTAGCTTGACTTTTTCGGGCCAGCGTTCCAGCTTCTCCAAATCTCTCAGCAGCTCTTCAGCATAAGCCGTTATCTTCAGGAACCATTGCTCCAATTCCTTTTTGGTGACGATGGAGCCGCATCGCCAGCATCTTCCCTGTATGACTTGCTCGTTGGCCAAGATGGTCTTGCATGATGGGCACCAGTTCACGGGGGCTTTGGCTTTGTAGGCAAGGCCTCTTTCGTACATCTTGATGAAAAACCACTGGTTCCAGCGGTAGTAGTTGGGGTCATAGGATGAGACCTCGCGGTCCCAATCGTAGCATACGCCCATTTTGCGAAGTTGCTCTTTCATCCGGACAATGCACTTTTCAGTCCAAACTCGTGGGTGTATGCCGTGTTTTATTGCTGCGTTCTCCGCCGGCAGGCCGAAGGAATCCCATCCCATCGGATTAAGGACGTTGTACCCTTGCATGGTCTTGTAGCGAGCTAAGAGGTCGCCTATCACGTAGTTCCGGCAATGGCCCATGTGCAGGTCGCCTGAAGGGTAGGGGTACATTACCAAGTTGTAGAATTTGGGCTTATCCTCCCTTTCGGTGGTGTGATAGAGCTTGTCTTCCTCCCAGCGCTTCTGCCATTTGGGCTCTATTTCTTGCGGGATGTATTTTTCGGCCATGACTTCACCTCCTTTCATAGGTAAGTAAGCCAACCGTATCGGTCTTCTTTCCTACCCTCCACGATGGCGAAGAATTCTTCCTGAAGCCTTTTGGTGATCGGTCCTCGCTCACCGTTTCCGATTATCACGCCGTCAACTGAGCGAATAGGGGTTATTTCAGCCGCGGTACCGGTGAAAAAGAGCTCATCGGCTATGTAGAGAAGCTCACGGGGTATTAGCTCTTCCCGGACTTGGTATCCCAGTTCTGAAGCGAGGGTAATGACCACCTTTCTGGTCACGCCTTCCAGGATTGAGGAGGCCAAGGGAGGGGTGTAAATGGAGCCTTTGTAGACCAAGAAGATGTTCTCGCCGCTCCCCTCGCTCACGTATCCGTTGATGTCCAAAGCGATGCCTTCAGCGCAGCCGCGGTCGTGGGCTTCCATGGCGATGAGCTGGGAGTTTAGGTATTGTCCTCCCCACTTAGCGGCAGCGGGGAAGGTATCGGGAGCCATCCGGCGCCACGAACTTACGGCCACATCTACGCCCTTCTCAATAGCCTCGGCTCCAAGATAGCGGCCCCATTCTATGGTAATTATGGCCAATTCTACTGGGCAATTTCGGGGGTCAAGGTTGAAGCCTCCGACCCCTCTGAAAGCTATAGGGCGAATGTAGCAGGAACGGTGGCCGTTGGCTCTTATGGTCTCCAAGATAGCCTTTTTAATTTCTTCCGCGGAGTAAGGGAGGGCCATGCGGTATATTTTGCAGGAATTGATGAGGCGCTGGACGTGGTCATCCAGGCAGAAGACGGCTGTGCCTTTGGTTGTTTCATAGGCCCTTATGCCTTCAAAAACTGATGAGCCATAGTGCAAGACGTGCGCTGCGACATGGACAGTAGCTTGGTCCCAAGGCACAAGTTTGCCGTTGAACCAAATCCATTGCGATTTTGGTATAGTCATGAAGAACCTCCTTAGGCTGGTTTGGTAATTAAAAAACCCTTCGTCCCAGGGACGAAGGGTTTTCCCTCCGCGGTACCACCCTGCTTGGCGGAAGGGCTATTCCGCCCTCTTTGGGCAAGGTAACGGTTGCTAACCGGCGGTGGCTACTTAACCTTTCACCACCGCAGCTCCCGGGCGAGTTCAGCCTTAGGCACTCCCTCGGGTGCCGGTGCCGGGTTCGCAGCTTACCCCGGCTCTCTGGAGGGATGGCTTACTACTCCCGTTCGCCGCTTTTGGTCGTATTTAAAATTAAAGTGGAGCTGAGGGGATTTGAACCCCCGACCTCGTGAGTGCGATTCACGCGCTCTCCCAGCTGAGCTACAGCCCCACTCGGTTTATATGATAACATAAAAAGGCCAATCCGTCAAGCGCAATCATCCGGCCCCAGGGCTTCTCAACGCTCTAACAATTGTACAGCCAAGCAAGGCCTCGGTCTGGACGAGCCGACGCCGCCCTGCGTCCATCAGGAATGTACCGGAAACCCTGTAAGCGAATAACATTTATCG
>Ga0078972_1008100_pt1 | contig 22453 bp, 22 predicted proteins | sample YelNatPaOPGAMG01_FD_67568 | JGI IMG/M metagenome (GOLD analysis project Ga0078972, IMG submission 67568) | Hot spring thermophilic microbial communities from Obsidian Pool, Yellowstone National Park, USA - OP-RAMG-01 (SPADES assembly) (version 2) | ecosystem: Environmental > Aquatic > Thermal...
TTTAGTATTTTATTTATAATTATATGGTTTGTAATTAATTTATTACTTCTTCTTTTTCTTATAAAGAAATTAAATATGGATTTGAAAGATGAAAAAGTTAAAGAATTAATAAAAATTCCTATTTTAAAAATTACTTTTATATTAATGGTTTGTTTTTGTATATATTATTATATTTTTCATATCTCTTTAACAAAATAAAAATATAAAATGAAAAAGAAGATGGCGTAATCAAAGACGAAATTTCATTAAAAATTACTTTATAAAAAATTTTATAATCTTTTTTAAAAAATAAAATCTTGACATTTAATATTATAAATAATATTTTTTTAATAAAAAAATGAGGAAAATAAAAATTAAATTAAATATCAAAAATCTATTTTAGAATAGGTAAGTCTTATACAAATTTTTTAATTCGTTATCTTTCTCTTCTTCAAAAAGTTTTTTATTTTCTTTTTGCCAGTAAGATGAAAAATAAAAATATTTTTTCCTTTTAGTATCCTCCATTAACTTTAAACCTTTTTCTCTATATTCGCTTTCTATCTCTAAACTTTTTTGAGTGATTTTATTCAATTCATCTTCTGTTAAATTTTTTAGATTTTCCCTGCTTACTAAATCAAAAATTTTATTCTGATAATCATTTTTTAAATCCTTTATCTTATCCATATTATCTTCATAATTTAAAATAAATCTTCTGAAGAAAAGATTGTTTAATTTCCAGATTTTTATTAAATTCTTTTCGTTTGTAATATTCAATGGATTATTTTCATCTGAGAAAAATGTGGGTTTAAAAAGAGAAATTTCAGGATCTGGGCTCATGGTATACCATATAATATTTCTATTTCCATATTCAACTATCATAGATGATGTTGTCTGGCTTGAAACTAACCCTCCTCCTGCATTCATACATATATTCCTCATTGAAGCAATTTTTCTCTCTTTTCTATCTGAAAGAATTTCAATAAAAGTTTTTAAACTATGTTTATCAAATTTTTGAAGTAATTCCCTTCCTCTTTTCTCTCTTACCTTTGCACCACTAAAATATGTGTAAAGTTTATTTGAATAAAATTTTTCAATATCCACACCCTTTTTTATTTCAGGATGAACTCCATCATAATCTTTTCCAATTGATAATTTATTACTGATATTATAAAAATCATTTATCTTTTTATAAGCATAAAATTTATCAATTGTTTCTAATACATATGCTTCATTTTTATCACTAATCAAAAATGAGTTATGATAAAAAATCTTCTTTTCATATCCACAATTTCCTCCCTGTCCATATTTCTCAATAAGTTCAATAATTTTTTGAACCGCTTCAAAAGCGCTTTTAGAAGTTTCAAGGGAAATTCTAATTATATCCATTCCAGTAAGTCCAATTTTTTTATATTTAATTTTTGTAAAAACTGCTTCATTTCCAATAGAAACTCCTATTTCATTAATACCCATTTCACCTCCCCAAAGCCAAACTGGTTTTGATAAGAAAATTGAATATCTCTTTTCATAAGGTTCAATTTCAATGTAAGTTGTTTTTATTTTTTCTTTATATTCAATATTTTTTGGAATGAAAACAAAAATTTGGGGTTCATTTGGATCTCTATCAGAATTTTTCCCAAAAATTGGAAAACCTGACTCAGTTTTTTTACCTAAACAAATAAATGTATCGCACATATTTCACCTCTTTTAATGTTTATAGATACAAATTAACTCACCCTTTCCTAAAATATGATTTTCAATCTCTTTTAATAATTCTTTTACCGAAACATCACTATTTAGATTTAAAATAGTATCCAAGGCATAAATTGTAAATCTATAGTGATGAGTTGAACCTTTTGGTGGGCATGGACCATTATAGCCAACTTTTCCAAAATCATTTTTTCCCTGTTTTATCCCATTATCAAATTCAGAAATTTTAGGAAAATTCTCAGGAAGTGATGAATAGTTTTTTGGAATATTAAAAGTTATCAAGTGATAGAAAGTTCCACCAGGTGCATCAGGGTCATCCATAATTAAACAAAAAGATTGAGTACCATTTGGAATATTCTCCCATTCAAGAGGAGGAGATATATCTTCGCCATCACAGGTATAATCAATAGGAATCATCTCATTTTCTTTTAAAATTCCACTTTTTAAAACCATTTTTTGATACTCTTTACTTTCTTTCTTACTGCAACTAACCAATAATAAAATTAACAATAAAAGTAAAAATATTTTTTTCATTTAACTCCTCCAATAATTTTATTTTATTATATTTTCAATCATTTTCTTAAATTTTTTAGGATCAGCATAACCAAATTTTTCATTTATGTCAATTCTAACAATAGAATATGGGTCATCTTTAAATTTATTCACTCTCCTTCTCCATGAATCAAAAGCAATTAAAAATCCGTTTCTTTTTAAAATTTCTCTAAATTTTTTATCATTTGAACCAAATCCTTTTGGATATGTAAAAGATATAATTTCTGTATTGAGTAAATTTTCAAGATGTTTTTTAGATTCAACCAAATCTTTCTCAATTATGTCATATTTTTTCTCTTTTATCAATTTATCAAATTCATTATGAATTTTATGTGTGTGAGAAGCAAATTCAAAACCTTCATCATAAAGTTTTTTAATCTCATCATCACTTATCTCCCAATAAGAGCCAGTAAAACCAGTGATTACTGAAATTACTCCATTAAATCCATATTTTTTTAAAATTGGAAAGATGAGATTCAAACTTTTATATCCATCATCAAAAGTTAAAATGAAAGATCTTTCAGGAATCTTTTTGTTAAATTTAAGAAAATAGTATAGGTCAAGAATTTTAATTTCTTCAAAACCATATTCTTTTAATATTTTTAAATGTTCTTCAAAATTTTTTGTATTTGTGTAATAACCACCCCTTCTTTCATCTCCTTCATAAAATTTATGATAAGATAAAACAAGGCAGATTGTATTTTTGTTTGAAAAGATTCCATCACCATCGAATTTGATATTTTTATTTATACTCTTAAGTCTTCCTAAATCAAATAAAAATCTCTCAAAATATTGTATATCAACATTTGATTTTGAAGAAGATAAAACTTCTCCAAAAATTAAAAAACAAAAATTAATTAAAATAATAATTAAAAAAATTTTCTTTAACATATTTATTATTTTATACTATTTTCTACAATTTTTATTTATAAAAAATTTATAGATATAAAAAGATTGATTAGAATAAGAATTATTTTTATAAGGTAAAAAAATCCATCACTAATAAAATATTACTTTACTTTGATTTACCTTTTCTAAAGATAATTTTTTCCTAATCCTTGTGAGATTTTATAAATCTTCGATTAAGATGTCCTTAAAGCCTTTCATATTTTAGTTCTTTAAATAATTTATCAATTTTGAAATAATATTTAAACAAGAAAGTTGAAATATTTTTTACTATTTATTATTTTAGGAAGACTTAGAGGATTAATTTTTCTTACAAATTTAGAAATCTATTTTAATTTAAAAACTCCTATTGACAATTATGAGCATATGCTTATAATATTTATTGGAGATGAAATTAATATGACAAGACCAAGATTTAGAAGAAGAATTGGATGGCTTCCTCGAATGGATTATTTTAGACCAGATGGAGTTGATATAAATAAAATTGAGGAGGTTTTACTTACGCTTGATGAATTGGAAGCGTTGAGACTTGCAGACCTTGAGGGTCTCTACCAGGAAGAGGCTGCAAAAAGAATGAATGTTTCAAGACAAACTTTTGGAAGAATTATAGAAGAAGCCCATAGAAAAGTTGCTGATGCAATTGTAAATGGTAAGGCGATAAGGATAGCAGGTGGGTCTGTTGAATTTGACAAGAATTTGTTTAAATTTATGAGAGGTGATTATTGTGTTTGTCCTAATTGCGGATATACAAAGCCACATGAAGCAGGTAAACCATGCAGGTTCGAAGTTTGCCCAAAATGTGGCTCATATATGATAAGAATGTAAATTAAGATTTAAATAAAAAGAAAGGAGGTGAATAGTTATGCCAGCAGGAGATAGAACTGGTCCTCTTGGTTTAGGACCAAGAACAGGAAGAGGTTTAGGTTACTGTGCAGGTTATGGAATCCCAGGTTATCTTAATCCATTAGGAAAAGGTTTCTATGGTAGAGGTTTTGGTTTTGGACGTGGATTCGGAAGAGGTTTTGGTTGGGGTTTTAGATGGGGTTTTAGATCTATACCTTACTATGATTACCCAATTAATTATGGATATGCACCTATCGATGAAAAGAGGCTTCTAACAGAACAGGCAAAGGCGATTGAGGATGAACTTAATGCTATAAAAGCACGCCTTGCTGATTTAGAAAAAGAATCTGAAAAGTAGTTAAAAATTTTCTGTCCGGGATATTAAACTTCCCGGACTAATTTTTATTGCGGAGGTAAATTATGAAAATTGGTATTAGTTCGAGTGGTAATAAATTGGATTCATTTGTTGATTCAAGATTTGGTAGATGTCCATATTTTATTATTGTTGATACAGACACGATGCAATTTAAAGTAATAAATAATAGTGGCGCAGGAAGACAGGGTGGGGCAGGTATAAATGCCGCTCAACTTATAATAGATGAAGGTGTTGAAGTTTTAATTAGCGGGAATATAGGGCCTAATGCAGAACAGGCATTAAAGGCATCTAATGTAAAAATTTTAACAGGTCTTTCTGGTACCATTAAAGAAGTAGTTGAAAAGTTTAAGAGAGGTGAAATATAATATGGATTATTTTATGAAAGGTCAAGGTTATGGAAAAGGACATGGAAAAGGTAAAGGTATGGGTTTTGGAAGAGGAAGAGGAAGAGGAATGGGATATGGCCGTGGCATGGGATTAGGAAGAGGTATGGGTTATGGTAATAGAATGGACATAACACCAGATAATAATAGCAGAGGGAATATCAATACGAATTCTACAATGAAATCTCAGACATTATTAAAAAAGGCATATGTTGATAAAGATAGATGTGTAGGTTGTGGTATTTGCGAAGATGTTTGTAATGTTGGTGCTATAAGCATTATAAATGGAGTTGCAGAGATTGATATTAAAAAATGTATTGGATGTGGTGATTGCATTAATGTCTGTCCACAAAATGCAATATCTTTAAAAGCAAGTTAGAAAAATTATGATAATCTCAGTTGCAAGTGGTAAAGGTGGAACAGGAAAAACTCTTATTTCAACAAGTCTTGCATTATCTATAATGGATAAAGAAATTCAATTTTTAGATTGCGATGTTGAAGAGCCAAATGCCTTCCTTTTTTTAAAGCCAGTGATTAAAGAAGTAATACCTGTAGAAATGCCTGTTCCTGATGTTAATGAAGAAATTTGTACTCATTGCAAGAAGTGTGCTGAATTTTGTGAATTTAGTGCACTTCTTGTTTCACCAAATAAAGTGCAGTTATTTCCTGAGTTATGCCATAGTTGTGGTGGTTGTGCTCTTATATGTCCTGTTGATGCGATAACTGAAATACCTTTCAGGATTGGAAGTTTAAAAATTGGAAATGCTTCTAATATTGATTTTGTTTACGGAGAACTTGAAGTCTCAAAACCTCTATCAGTACCAATTATAAGAGAGGTAAAAAGGAAAACCAAAAAAGATAAATTAGTAATCATTGATTCACCACCAGGAGCTTCAGACCCTGTAATTGCAGCAGTAAGCGGAAGTGATTTTACAATTCTTGTAACCGAACCAACACCTTTTGGACTGCATGACCTTAAGATTGCTGTAGATGTTATTAAACAACTTAAAATACCTTTTGGTGTTATTGTTAACAGAGCCAATCTTGGTGATAGAAAAGTTTATGATTTTTGTAAAGAAAAAAATATCCCGGTACTTCTTGAGATACCCTATTATAGAAAAATTGCAGAACTTTATTCAAATGCTATTCCTTTTATAACAGTTATGGATGAGTGGAAAGAAAAATTTAGAAAATTTTATTTTGATATTGAAAGGATTATAGGGAAATGAAACAAATAGTTGTTTTGAGTGGAAAGGGAGGAACTGGTAAAACAACATTAACAGCATCTTTTGCAGTTCTTTCTAAAAATGCAGTTGTTGTAGATTGTGATGTTGATGCACCAGATTTGCATTTACTTTTAAATCCTATTGTTTTAAAAACTAAAGATTTTTATGGTGCAAAACTTGCAAAAATTGATAAAGATAAATGTGCAATTTGTGGTTTATGTATTGAAAAGTGCAGATTCGATGCGATAGATGAAAATTTCAATGTGAATCCATTTTTATGCGAAGGTTGTGGTGTTTGTGGGATTGTTTGTCCAACTCGTGCAATTACATTTTCACAGAGAAAGGCAGGAGAAATCTATACTTCTGAAACAAAATATGGATTTATGGTCCATGCGCTACTTTTTCCAGGTGAAGAGAATTCAGGAAAACTTGTTACTATGACAAGACTTATTGCAAGTATAGTTGCTCAAGATAAAAGCAAGTCACTTATAATTATTGATGGTTCTCCAGGTATTGGATGTCCTGTTATATCATCAGTTACAAATGTTGATTACGCATTTGCAGTTACAGAACCTACAGAATCTGGTATTCACGATCTTGAAAGACTTCTTGAACTCATAAAACATTTTTCTGTAAAACCTCTTGTTAGCATAAATAAATTCGATATAAATAAAGAGAATACCAGAAAAATAGAAGAATATTGCAAAGAGAATAATATCCCTGTTTTGGGTAAAATACCATTTGATCCTATTGTAACAGAGGCAATGGTAGAAGGAGTTCCTGTAGTGGAGTATAGTCCTGAAAGTTTAGTTTCGAAGGAGATAAAAATGATATGGAAGAAAGTATTGGAATTAATTTAGTTTTTGGACCAGTGCCATCAAGGCGCCTGGGAAAAAGTTTAGGAGTGAATAATATACCACCAAAAATTTGCACTTACTCCTGTGTTTATTGTCAATTGGGGAGAAGTTTAAAAATGACTGTTAATAGAGTTGTTTTTTATGAGCCTGAAGAAATTTTTGAAAGTGTAAAAAAGAAGATTGAGGAAGTGATATTAAAAGGAGAAAAAATAAATTATATTACCTTTGTTCCCGATGGAGAACCTACTTTAGATATAAATTTAGGAAAAGAAGTATTATTAATAAAAGAATTAGATATACCTATTGCAATTATTACAAATTCCAGTTTAATCTGGGATGAAAGTGTACAAAGAGATCTTATGAATTTTGATCTTGTTTCTGTAAAAGTTGATGCAGTATCTGAAGAAATTTGGCGGAAAATTGATAGGGCTTTTAAGAGTCTGGAACTAAAGAAAATTCTTGATGGTATTAGAAAATTTAGCGCTAAATTTAATGGTATTCTTATCTCTGAAACGATGATTATCGATAATATTGATTATCGAGATGAATTTGAAAAAATTGCAATATATCTATCAACTCTCAAGAATTTAAAAACTTCATATATTTCAATTCCAACCCGTCCACCTGCAGAGGAGTGGGCAAAACCTCCAAAAGAAGAGATTTTAAATGAAGCATTTCAAATATTCGAGAACAAATTACATGGAAGAGTTGAATATCTTATTGGATATGAAGGAAATGCTTTTTCCTATTCTGGAGATATCGAAGAGGATATATTAAGCATAACTGCAGTTCATCCAATGAGAGAAGAGGCAGTTAAGGAGTTGTTAGAGAGAGATGAGGAAGATTTTAAAAAAATTGAAACTCTTATTGAAAGAGGTTTAATTAAAAAAGTTAATTATCAAGGACATACTTATTACATAAGGAGATTCAAATAAAATTTTTAACTTTTCTTTTTATTAGTTATATCTAATCAGTCATAAGATAGTCTTGTTTTTTCATCAGTTAATGTTGGTTTTATCATTTCACGCCATTCTGGTGTATCCCATGTCCCTAATTTTGTATGAACTTTAAGGTATTTTTCTGGTATTGGGTGAGTGCCAATTATTACAGGAATCTTATATTTTTCCTCAATGAATTTTTTAAAGTAGGATATATAAGGACAAGGCGGATAGCCAACAACCATTCCCGTAGCGAAATGAATCACATTTACTCCATTTTTTATCATTTCTTCAGGAGCATATTCTATATTTCCTCCTGGACAACCACCGCAAGATGTGTATCCAACAACTTCAACATCCTTGTCTTTATAAACACTAAATGCTCCTTCGCGGTTTCTAAGTGATCTAAAACACTTGCCACCAGCGCAAGAACGATAACGATCACAAATAATGATACCAATCTTTACTTTTTCATTCATCTTATCCTCCCTTTTAAATCTATACAATGTTTAGCATTTTGTAAATAAGTTAAATTCAATTTAATACTTCATAAAAATTTTATCACTTTCTGTAAAAGTTACATTTCAATAAAAAAATTAAGTGGTGTTAATTTAGTTGATATAACACCACTTGTATTTGAATAAAAAAGTATTTATATATTATCTTCTTACAACAATATGGACTGCTTCGCCTAATGGTACTTTTGCTGCTTCCATTACTGCTTCTGATAGTGTTGGGTGTGTGTGAATTGTATCTGCAACATCTTTTAATGTAAGTTTATTTTTAATTGCAAGTGCAAGTTCCGCAATCATAACTGATGCTTCAGGTCCAACAATTTGAGTACCAATAATTTCATGAGTATCTCTGGTTGCAACAATTCTTACTAATCCATCTGTTGCATTCATTGAAACTGCCTTACCATTTGCAGTAAATGGAAATTCTCCTATTACAACATCAATGCCTTGTGCTTTTGCTTCTTCCTCAGATATTCCTACAGCAGCGACTTCAGGCATAGTAAATACAGCCCAGGGTAGAACTTTATAGTCCATTTTTCTATCATATCCAGCGATAACCTCTGCAACTACTTCCCCCTCTTTTATTGCCTTATGTGCTAAAAGCATTCCACCAACAACATCTCCAATTGCATAATGATGGGGAATATTAGTTCTCATGTATTCATCAACAACTATTCTACCTCTTTCAGTAACAATACCAACTTTTTCAAGCCCAATATTATCTGAGTTCAATTTTCTACCAATTGAAACAAGGACCTTCTCAGTTGTAATTACCTCTCCATTATCGAGGGTTGAGAAAACCTGATCTCCTTTTACTTCAATGTTTACAATCTTTACACCTATCTTTATATTAATGCCTTTCTTTGAAAGCACTCTCTGGATTGTTGCAGCAACTTTTGCATCAACACAGGGTTTCTTTTTCTCATAGCATAATGTAGGAATAACTTGAGGCATCATTTCAACTATTGTTACTTTGGTGCCTATTTCGTTGAAAAAAGTTCCAAACTCCACTCCTACTGCTCCTGCTCCAACTATTAGCATATCCTTTGGAATTTTTCTCAAACTTAATGCATCATCAGATGTAAGTACATGCTCGTGGTCTATTTTGAAGTCAGGAATAATTGCAGGTTCAGAACCAGTCGCAATTATTATATCTTTTCCTTTATAAATTTCCTTTCCATTTGTTGTTTCAACCTCGATTACATTACCGTCAATGAGTCTTCCATAACCATTTAAAATAACAACCTTTCTTGATTTGAGAAGAAACTCTACGCCTGAAACAAGTTTTTTTATAACCTGTTCTTTCCAGTTTTGTATTCCATCTATATCAAATGTTGAACAGGTAGCGTCAATTCCAAAAACTTTAGATTCTCTTGCCTCAGCGTAAACCTGTGCTGCTCTAAGTATTGCTTTTGTTGGAATGCACCCTCTATTTAGACAAGTACCACCAATATCCCGTCCTTCTATAATGAGCACTTTCTTTCCTAAGTCAGCTGCTCTTATTGCAGAGACATATCCTGCAGAGCCCGACCCAATTACAATTACATCAAACTCTTCCATTTTTTAGCCTCCATCAAATTATATAAAAGACGGAGGAAGAATCCTCCGTCTACATTATTTAATACTTAATTTTCACCAAATTACTTTGCACCAAATTGCTCAAGTGCATCAAACACTAATGTGATGTAAGCGATGGATGGACCACCACCCATAAGTCCTGCAACTTCTGCTGATTCAAGAATTTCTGCACGAGTTGCGCCTGCATCAAGTGCATTCTTTACATGGAATGCAATGCAATAAGGGCAGTGTGCTGCAACACCAAGAGCAACAGAGATAAGTTCCTTTTCTTTTGTTGAGAGTACTCCTGGTTTTTCAGACTCTTTCACAAGGTTCATAACAGCATCAGCATACTTCTTGTCAAATTCCCCAAGTTTCTTCAAAGAATTCATGAAATCATTTAATGTTTGTTTAGCGTCCATACTATACCTCCTTTCTTAAATTTATTTCAAATAAAAATATAAATAATTCAAATAAATTTTCATTTTTATAATCTGTTTGATACGAGTAAATATTATATATTAACTTTAAAATTTTGCAATATTTTTAAGGCTCTATGTCAATGTATAGAGTAAAACTTTTAAAATTCTATTGTTTTATAATAAACTTTTTTGAAGATAATCAATTTTAATTGATAAATTATTTTTATTAAACTCATATACTATTGACAAAATTTTGATTTATTAAAAAATATATTTAGATGATTATCTAAATCTCATCATTTAGAAACTCTTTAAAAAATTGGTTTAATAAAATCTGAGAGAAATGGAAGAAATATTATTTATTCTTTAAATACTACAATTTTAGATGATATTTTAATATTTTTTTATAGATTTTTTCAAAAAGGAGAACAAAAATGGAGAAAAATTATAGAATAGATAAAAATTTAATTAAAAAAATAAAATTTCCGATTATTTTAATATCATTTTGCTATCTTTTAGGAATTATTGTTTATAATAAACTTCCATTTTTTGTTCCAACAAGTTGGGATTATTTAACAATTGGAAATTTTTTTCCAAGAATAAAAAGAAACTGGTTCATTGGAGTAGGTTCGTTTTCTTTCAATCGATTGGGCATTTATAATTTTAATTTTAAGTTATTTATATTCTATTTTTATTTTTTTGAAATTTAGAAAAAATTCTAATGAATTTTCTTTTAAAAATAAAAAAGAAATTTTTATATCTTTAATCTTTGTATTAACTCATTTGCCATTTTGGTATCTTTTTTTATAAATTTTATGGAGGTGAGTAATGAAAAAAGGTTTAAGTTTTTTGGTGATTTGGCTATATTCTCAATTTTAAGTTTAGTTTATATAATTAAATCAAAGAAATATTTTAAAAATGAATTATTATAAGCAATCTAAAATTGAGGAGATAGAAATATTAAAGTATTAAAAAGAGTTTAAATTGAAAGTAAAAAAAGAGATTATATTAAAATGCAAAATTTTTAAATGAATTCACTTTTTATATTGATAAATTATCTATTCTATTCATAAAATTGAAATTACTTATAATATTAAATTTCATGCTTTTATTTAGGGAAATGTTTCTAATTTAATTATTTTAAACAATTACAATAAAAATAATATATTCTATCCTGAATATAAAAAATTATGTATTTTAGATTTTTTAACCAAATATTTTAATAAAAAACAGAAAATGTTTTTATCTTGACAAGTAGTATACTTTAAAGTATACTACTTTAGAGTATACTATTGGAGGTTGAAATGAAATTTATAGATAGAGAAAGAGAATTATTTTCTTTAAATGATTTTTGGAAAGATAATAAGCCACAATTAATAGTAATTTATGGTAAAAGAAGAATTGGAAAAACTGAATTAATAAAACAATTCATTAAAGATAAACCTCATATCTATTTTTTAGCACAGAAAATAAGTGAACAGGAAAATTTAAAAATGCTTGGAAAACTTGTGGGGGAATATTATGATGATAATATTTTAAAAGCAAATGGGTTTAATAACTGGCAAATGTTTTTTGAATACCTTAAAAAGCATATTGATAAAAGAATAGCAATAGTTATAGATGAATTTTCATATCTTGCTGAATCTAATAAAGGAATTTCTTCGATATTCCAGGCAGGGTGGGATGAATATTTAAAAGAAACTCCTATCTATTTAATTCTCTGTGGTTCAAGTATTTCAATGATGGAACAGGAAGTACTTGGATATAAAGCACCTCTTTATGGTAGAAGAACAGGACAAATATTTTTAAAGCCTTTTAAATTTTATGAAGCATCTGAATTTTTCCCTGATCTTTCTTTTGAAAAAAAACTTATTTTTTTCTCTATTACAGGAGGTAATCCAAGTTATTTAAATAAAATTAATCCGGTGGATTCTCTTGAGGAGAATTTGAAAAAACATTTTCTTTCTCCTGAATCACCACTTTATAGCGAAGTTGAATTTATACTTCATGAAGAACTTAGAGAGCTAAGAAACTATTTTGCAATTTTAAAAGCAATCGCATTTAATAAAACAAAAGTTAGTGAGATTGTAAATGAAACTGGATTTGAGAAAAATTTTGTAATTAAATATCTTTCTATATTAGAGGATCTTAAGATTGTTCAAAAAGAGGTTCCTATTACAGAAAAAAATCCTTTAAAATCAAGAAAAGGAATATACAAATTACAGGATCAATTTTTCAAATTCTGGTTCAAATATATTTTGCCAAATAAAAGTAAAATTGAGGAAGGTAGAACTGACATTGTTTTAGAGAATGTTTTAAATGACTTCAATTTCCTTGTTGCTGAAAATTATGAAAAGGTTGCACAAGAAATAGTTTTGAAAAATGAAGATAAATTTTTTTCAATTGAGAGAATTGGAAGATGGTGGGATAAAAATGAAGAAATTGATATTGTTGCTCTAAATGAGAAGGAGAATAAAATTTTATTTGGAGAGGTGAAATGGAGTAATAAGCCAATTGGAGTAAATGTTTATGAAGATTTAAAAAGAAAAGCAAAGATTGTTTCTTGGGGAAATGAAGATAGAATTGAATATTTCTGTCTTTTCTCAAAAAATGGTTTTACTGATGACATGAAAAAAGTAGCGAAAATGGAAAATGTAATTCTCTTTCATGAAGATAAATTGATAAAAAAAAATTAAATAATTATTTGTTTCTGGTAAAATTTAATTTAATGATTAAAAATTTAAATGAACTTATAAATAATGGAATTGGAAATTTTAAAAAATTTAGAGAAGATATTTTATATTCAATTGATAATCTTTTTAATGAGATTGATCTAGAAAAGATAATTGAAAAAAATATTAATATAGAAAACAATAAATTAAATATATTCAATGAGATTATAAATTTAAAAGATTTTAATAGAATTTTTTTATTTTCATTTGGAAAAGCAAGCATTAAAATGTCAAAAGGAGTTTTATCAAAATTAAATGTTTATAAAGGAGTAGTTATAAGCAATATTGATTATAAAGATTTTCCAGAAAATATTGAATATATTAAAGGTGAACATCCAATTTTAGGTGAAGGAAGTTTAATTGCTTCTCAAAAAATTGTTGAACTTGCAAATGAAACAGAAGAGAATGACTTATCAATTGTATTAATTTCAGGTGGTGGCTCATCAATGGTTGAACTACCTCTTATTCCTCTTGAAGATTATAAATCTTTAATTCAAATATTACTGAAAAAAGGATTAAATATTGAGGAGATAAATATCATAAGAAAACATTTATCAAAAATTAAAGGAGGAAAATTATTAAATTATTTAAAAGGAAAAGTTTATTCACTCATCATTTCAGATGTTATTGGAGATGATTTTGGAACAATTGCATCTGGTCCAACATATTTTGATAGATCAACTTTTCTTGATGCATATGAGATTTTAAAAAAATATGAAATTTTAAAAGAGATTCCAGAAAGTGTAGTTGAAGTTATTGAAAAGGGAATAAATGGAAAGATATCTGAAACATTAAAAGAGAGTGATTTTCCTAAAAATAGAGTAAAAAATTTTATCATTTTATCAAATCATATAGCATGTAAAATTTTAGAGAAAAATTTTAAAGAGAAAGGTTATAACACATTTTATCTTGGTTCAAGGATTCAGGGTGAGGCAAGAGAAGTTGCAAAAGTTTTGGGTGGGATAGCGGTTGATATTCATGATGAAAAAGTTGATTTGAAAAAGCCATTAGCAATGATTTTTGGAGGAGAGACAACTGTCACAGTTAAGGGAAATGGTAAAGGTGGAAGAAATAGTGAACTTACTTTAGCAATCTCTCCTTTTTTATCTAATAGAAACATAATATTTACATCTTTTGGAACAGATGGAATTGACGGAATAACTGATTCATCAGGTGCAATTTGTGATGGAAATACAATAAAGAGAGGAGAGAATTTGAATTTAAATTATAAAGATTATCTATTGAATAATGATTCATATAGTTTTTTTGAAAAATTGAATGACCTAATTTTTACTGGTCCAACTCAAAACAATGTTATGGATATTGGAGTTATTGTTATCTTTTAATCATGGAATACTTAAAGCATGAAACAATAGAAAGAATATTTTTTTCAAAAGAGAAATTTCCAAAAGATTCAAAAATATTGATAATTGATACTACTGATTATGTAACTCTTTTTGATTTGGGTGATTACATTGAAGATAAAGGAAAAATTGTTGTTTTGACTGAATATATAAAAGATTTAAATCAGAAAGTAAAAGATTTTGGTTATTCAAAAAAGATTTTGGTTATAAATAAAAAAGTTTTCTATAAGATTAAGAGCAAAACCATTGATTATATTATCTGGGTTTCACCAAATTTAAAGGAAAAAGATTTTTTAGATGATATCTCATTAACTTACAAATTTTTAAAAGAGGATGGAAAACTATATATTCTTTTTGATAAAGAGATGAAACTTTTGGAGGAGTTTAAGGTTAAATTACTTCATAAGGCAGACATAAATGAAACAATAGGAATTTTAGAAAAGATTGGTTTTAAAAAACCATTTTTTGAAAAAAATTATGCTGGAAGAGGCCTTTCAATTTACATAATAATTGCAAAGAAAATTGAACCTTTTATATCTCCTTTTGAATAGATTTAAAATATTGTTAAAATAAAAATATGAAAAAAATAATTATTTTAATTATTATTTTATTATCTATCATATCAATTAAATTTGATGTTAAATCACAGGATAATCTTACATCTTTTGGATATGGTCCACTTGATAAAAATTTCCTAAACATAAGGGATATAAAATATTTCAATGAAAAATTCTTTGTTCTTGACTCAATGCACTTCAGAGTTTTAGTTTTTGATGAAAACTTTAAACTTATCAGAAGTTTTGGTGGATTTGAAAACTCCTTAAACACTTTTATCAATCCATCATCAATTTTTGTCGATGATGATTATATCTATGTTGGAGATTCAAATAAAATTAAAGCATTTAAGCATAGTGGAGATTTTGGAGGGTTTTTTATAGAACTACCAAAAATGGATGTTACTTCAATTGCTATGGATTCTAATTTCAATTTTTGGGTAACAGATAGAGGAGATGATACAGTTAAAGTTTTTTCAATTGATAATAGTCTTAAGATGACAATTGGAAAGAGCGGTAGTGGAAAAAAAGAGTTTAAAACTCCCCTTGATATATTGATTAAAGATGACAGAGTTTATGTTCTTGATTCTGGCAATGCAAGAGTTCAGGTTTTTAATTTAATGGGAAATTATCTTTATGATTTTGGACAGGTTGGAACTGATGATGGAAAATTATATTGTCCAAACTCTTTCTCTTTTGATAAAGATGGAAATTTATGGATTTCTGAAAGTTGTCTTGGAAGAGTTCAGGTTTTTGATAAAAATGGAAAATTCATTAAAAAAGTTTTAGATAGATTTGCACCAATTGGTGTTGTTGAAAGATATAAAGATTATATGTTAGTTTCAAATCTTGAAGATAATAAAATCTATATTCTTGATCTTGATGGAAAAATTATTAATAAAATTGGAGATGATATTTCATCACCAACATATTTTCCTCAGGGAGTTCAAGTTTTAAGTGATGGAAAAATTGTTGTTGCTAACTCTGGAACATCAACAATATCAATTTTTGATGAGAATGGAAACTTTTTAAAGAGTTTTTCATCTTTTGGTGCTGCTCCTGGAAAAATTCAATATCCTCTTGGATTAGCAGTGAATAGTAAAGATGAAATTTTTGTTCTGGATAGTGGAAGTCATGTTGTTGAAGTTTATGATAAAGATGGAAAATATCTCAGGTCATTTGGGAGAATGGGTGGAGCAGATGGAGAGTTTATGTATCCTCTTTCAATTGCAATTGGAAGTGATAATCTATCTTATGTAACAGATTATAATTGTAGAGTTCAGGTTTTTGATGAAAATGGAAAATTCAAATTTAAATTTGGAGGAATTGGTTCAGGTGATGGACAATTCACAAGAACATCTTCAATTGAGATTAATAAATTTGGGCTTTCAGGTTTTGGACCAAAAGGAATTACAGTTTTAGATGATGTAAATAAAATTTATGTTTGCGATACATTTGGAAATAGAGTTCACATTTTTGATAAGAGTGGAAAATTTATAAAAAGTTTTGGAAAAGATGTTTTATCTTACCCAGTTGGAATAAGTAGATATGGAAAAGATGAAGTGGTTGTTTTAAATGATGGTGGAAGAATTGATTTCTTTACTCTTGATGGAGTTTATACAAGGTCTTTTGGAGAAAAGGGTGGTCCAATGAATAGGTTCAACACTTTTCAAATTGATAAAGATTTTTATAAAAAAGATTTAGGAAAGTTTTTGAAACCTTCATCAATTTTTGTAAAAGGAAGAGATATTTATATTGCTGATACATTTAACCATAGAATCCAGATTATAAGATTTTCTGAAATAAAAGTAAGTCAGGACAAATTTGATTTTGGTGAGAAAGAAAAGGGTGAAAAGATAGATTTTAAATTTGAAGTTGAAGGAAAGGGATATATAGTTTCTCCATCTTATATAAAACTTTCAAAATATGAATTTGATGGAAAAGAGGAGATAGTTGGTTCAATTGATACAAAAGATTTTAATGAGGGAGATAAGGTTTTAGATAAGATAAAAATTTACTCATTTGATGATTATAAAGAGATTGAGATAAAATTTTCAATTAAAAAAGATTTAATTCCACCTGAAATTATCTTTTCAATAGAAAATAATATAGTTACAAATAAAACAGAAATTTTCATAGAAGGAAAGACAGAAATAGATGCAAAAGTTTATTTTGATAATAAATTAATAGAATTAAAAGAAGATGGCTCTTTTAAAGTTTATGTAAAACTTGATGAAGGAGATAATATATTTAAATTTAGTGCAATAGATAAAGCAGGAAATAGAAAAGATTACACAATTAAAATAATAAGAGATACAACTCCTCCATCTCTTTCTCTTAATGTTCCATCTGGATATAAAGTAACAACAGAAACATTCACCCTTTCTGGAAAGAGTGAAAAAGGAGCAAAAGTTTTCATAAATGGAGTTGAAGCAAATGTGAGAGATGATGGAACATTCTTTATGGATTTTCCATTATCAATTGGATACAACAAATTTGAAGTAAAAGCGGTTGATAGTGCAAATAATGAAACAAAGTTAACAAGAGTTATCTATAGAATTGAAAAAAAGGAGATAATTTTATACATTGGAAAAGATAAAGCATATATAAATGGAAAAGAGATAAAACTTGAAGTTCCTCCATTCATAAAAAATGGAAGAACTTATGTTCCCCTTAGATTCATTTCTGAATCAATTGGAGGTAGTGTTATCTGGGATGGTAATGAGAAAAAGGTTATGATAAATTTATATGACACCTCCCTTGCTATGTGGGTTAATAATTTAAATTACTATGTTAATTCTATTCTATATCTTATGGATTCACCCCCTCTTCTTCTTCCACCAGGAAGAGTTTTTGTTCCAATAAGAGTTGTTTCTGAATCTCTTGGAGCAAATGTAATTTGGGATGCAAAAGAGAAAAAAGTTCTAATAACCTACCCAAAATAGATGGAAAATTTGTTAAAAAAAATCATTTATAAATTGTAACTATTTAAAATTATAATATCTTTACTAAATCTATTGGTATCAAATTGTTCAAACTCTTATGAGGTCTTTTGGTATTGTAACATATGAGATAATCCATAAGTTTTGTTATGAAAGTATCAATATCATCTATAAGAAAAAATATAACAACCCTCTATTTGGATAAACACTTTCAAGTTTTTTAAAGAAGAGAACTATATTTCTACTACTCATTGATTGTTCTTCTTTTCTGTGCCCATTTACTATCTGGATTATGGTAGTTAAAATTATTGCTTCTTCTCACATTAAAGGCATTTCATACTTCTTTAATTCCGTAATTCCTTGAGAACTCTACTACTTTTAGTCTGAATTTAGTTTCTTCACTCTTTAAAAACTTAGAAGCACTTATTAGTCTTTACATTGTCTCATTATATAGAGGTAACAATCTTCCTAATAAAATATTCATCATTCTCCTTTCTTTAATACGGAGAGTCTCATATGTTTCGTAACTTATTCAGATGGGGTATTGTAAATATTTTCTTTTTTTATCCTGTCAACAGGATCGATATGTGCTGTCACATTGTATGTATTCGCAACTGCCTGTACTTTTTCTTCAACGGCTGTTGCTATGTTGTGCCCCTCCTCTACGGATAAATCATCCTTTACTACAACATGCAGAGAAATTACTTTTTTAGTAATATAATCATGAACATAAATTTCGTGGACATTTACAACTCCTCGTATTGATAAAGCGGCATTCCTTATTTTTTCTATGAGGTTCGGGTCAGGAGCCTCACCAATAAGAGTGTTTGAAGAACTTATTAAAAGTTCGATTGCAACCCATGCGATAAGTAAAGCAACGCACATTGCAAGGATTCCATCAATTCTATATAAATCAAATTTCGAGGAAATAAGACCTACTGCAACAATTATTGTTGCTATGGCATCCGTCCTATGGTGCCAAGCATCTGCAACAAGTGAAGAGGAATTAATCCTTTTCCCAAGGAATGTTGAGAATTGAGCCATCCATTCCTTAAATAATGCCGATAATACTAAAACAATAATTATTAAAATATTAAACTCTACCTTCTCCGGTTTAAGAATTCTTAAGAATGCCGATTTGCCTACATCATAAGAAACAACCGCGAGAAGTAAGGCAATGAAAAAGGTGCCTAGAATCTCGAACCTTCCATAACCGAAAGGATGCTCTTTGTCAGGAGGTCTTTCACCAACTTTAAACCCTACGAGGACAACTATTGAAGTTAAAACGTCTGAAAGAGAATGCCATGCATCCGCTATAAGCGAAAGGCTATTAAGAAAAGTTCCCGCAACGAATTTGAAAATGAAAAGGATTATGTTACCTATAATACTTACCCAGGCTTCAAGGTAGCCAATATTCTCTCTTGTCTCTTTTTTTATAAAGGTTTTTAGTAGCCAGTTATTAAATCGTTCAAAGATATGCATAAATATAATTATAATTTTATCGTTTTTTAATTCAATAGTTTGCGCAATTCATATTGTTAAACGTTATGTGATTTTTATTTCAGAAGATTGAAAGCCAATCTTATAAATAAATGAATAAATAGTAATAAAACAAACGAGAATATAGAGAGAATGATTGGAACAATTATTAGAGCGCATATTTTTGCAAACTTCAAAACTAATAGATTTCCAAAATTGTCCTACGAAATTTCTGGATTTATAAAAACCTCTTCAAATTTTTCTTAATCTTTTTAAGAATAACTTTCTATCTCTTTATGTCCATATTCGAAAAGTAACACAAAGTAATAATAAGAACCACTATGATGTATATGGTTAAAAATATGGCACTTTGCAATGTTTTTGTTGAAAGTTCTTTATTTGCAGTAATTGCAATACCCCATTTGTTTATATTGGAGATATAAGTTGGGAGAAATCTTTTTATCTTTTCTATGTTTTCAAGGACTTTCATTAAAATTATGGAACCCATCGAAAGAAGAAGGGTTACATAGCGATTGAAAAATAGGGAAATTAACATCGTAAATGCAATTACAAAAGCAAGTTCAAAGGTTGAAAGAATAAGAACATATAAAAAAGGCAGATAAGGCTTCCCTAAAAATTCATGGGTTGCATATTTTGTACTGTTAAAGAAAGCATAGTAACTTCCAATGCCTGAAAGAAAGACAAGAACAACAAAAACGATTAAAAGAGTAAGAAGAGCAAGGAACTTTGCTAAAATAATTTTTTCTCTTCTTTCTGACCTTATAATAAGAAAACTCAAACTTCCCTCCTCAATTTCACCTGAAACAATGGAAGAAGTAAAAACAATAAACACAATATAGAAGAAGAAAAGTGTTTTTAAGAAGTCAAACATTAGAATGGAATATTGAAATGCAGAAAGTGTTCCTCCAGCCATTTGAAATGATTTACTACCCTTATATGCAAGAAATGCCATAAGCAGAGGAACAAGAATGCCAATAATTAGCGACCACAGAACATCCTTTCTCCTGGAAAGTTTATATAATTCAACAGGATAAAATCTTCTCATTGTTTTTCACCTCCATTTGTATAGAATAGATCTAAAAGATTTCCTTTCTTTACATCAATATTCACAATATCAATACCGTGTTGTGAAAGAATTTTTAGCACACTGTTCAAATCTTCTTCCTTGACAATCAAAACATTATTCTGCAAGATAGGCTTCGATTTGAGAATTGCATTTTCAATTATCTTTGTATCAGGAATTTTTGACACTGTTATTCTGCACTCTTTTTCACCTTTGATATCATCCATTTTCCCATCAAACAAAATAACCCCTTCCTTCAGTAATATCACTCTGTCACAAATCTCTTCAACATCGGGCAACTGATGGCTTGAGAAGAAAACAGTTACACCTTTATTCTTACTCAAGTGAACGAGTTTATCTTTAAGGTCTTTGATACCGACAGGGTCTAATCCAATGGTTGGTTCGTCAAGAATGAGAAGTTGTGGATCGCTTAACAATGCCTGCGCAAGACGCAATCTCTGTTTCATTCCAAAAGAGAATGTGGTAATACTTTTATCTTTTACTTCCCATAAGTCCAAAAATTGAAGAACTTCTTTGATCTTCTCTTTATTAAATATACCCTGAGCAATCATAAGCAATCTTAGATTCTCGTAGGCAGTTAGGTAATTATACATTTCAAAATCGAGAAGCAAGCCAACATTTTTCACCACCACACCATAATTCTTGTCTAAATCATAGCCAAATAATTTAATATTTCCTCCATTTGGTCTTAAAAGCCCTGTAAGGCACTTAATAAGAGTTGTCTTTCCTGCTCCATTCGGTCCTAACAATCCTACAATCTCACTCTTAAAGACTTTTAGCGAAACATTGTTGAGTGCAACCTTTTTCCCGTACTTCTTTGTTAAACTCTCTACGCTTACAATTTCCATCAACGCCTCCTTGCAAATTTAATACCAACCTAATTTTCCACTTTTTCTCGAGTAATTATACATAAAATCCACGATTTATATTATGCATCTTTAATTAAAATTCAAAATCGTTTCGGATTTGAGTGCTTCTAAAATTTCGAAAACTTACTCATACTCCCATTTGAATGTGAAGAGAGATATCACAAGGGATACAATGAGGACGACTGCAAGCACAAGGATGTCCAATAAATAGGATGTGTCACTCCCAAGCCATGTATTTTTGAGTAAATCCACTGCATATGTAAGTGGAAGGATTTTTGAGATTTTAACCATAATCTTTGGCATAACCTCAAGAGGAATCGTTGCACCTGTAAGAAAAAGCATTGGGAAATATACCAGGTTTGCGATGGCAGTTGCAGCATGTGCGTTTGGAGCAACACTTGCTATGAGAAAACCAAAGGAAAAAATACTGAATATGGAAAGAAGAAGAGATAAAATAAATGATGGCCCTTTTGCTAAATAATGAAGGTCAAACACAAGTTTACCAACGATAGCAAGTAAAAGAAGGCCTATAAGTGTGGTAGTAAAGTTTACAATAGTTTGAGAGGCAATAACATAATAGGGTGAAATAGGGGTTGCCATAAACCTCTTCAGAATTTTTCTTTCTCTATATCCAGCAATTGTTAAAGGTAAATTCATTAACCCTGTTACTGCTATAATCATTCCGACATACGATGGCACCATTATGTCAACAGTGCCATGACCTCCAAAGAACGGGTCGGGTTTATTCCCATATATACCGCCAAACATTAAAAGCATAAGGACGGGAAATACAAGTGAAAAGAAAGCTACAGGAAAATTCCTTAAAGTCAATTTAAATTCAACTTTTGTTAATTCAATTATTGATTTCATTTTTATCCTCCTCGTATTTGTATCCTGTTAATTTGAGAAACACATCCTCCAAATTCGGAGTTTTTGTTTGCAAATTCTTATAATTAATGCCTTTACTCTGGAGATGATTTACGACATTTGTAAGAAGGTCTTTTCCTCTGCCATAAACGGTAATGGTGCCTTTGCTTATTTGAACATTTGAGACACCATTCACGCTTTTTAAATCTTCTGTGTTTTGAACATCAGCCTCAAAGATAATTTTTTCTTCTATTTCACTTTTCTCTATAAGATTTTTGGG
>Ga0078972_1008101_pt1 | contig 22451 bp, 16 predicted proteins | sample YelNatPaOPGAMG01_FD_67568 | JGI IMG/M metagenome (GOLD analysis project Ga0078972, IMG submission 67568) | Hot spring thermophilic microbial communities from Obsidian Pool, Yellowstone National Park, USA - OP-RAMG-01 (SPADES assembly) (version 2) | ecosystem: Environmental > Aquatic > Thermal...
TAACTTTGAAAAATTCTATGCAATTTACCGACGAGCAGGAATCTTATATAAAAAAAGTTATTACTCAACTAACCGAGGGCGGATTGCCGAAACAAACTATAAAGGAAACATTAAAAGCCCTGAATAATCTCGGTAACGAGATAATAAACCCGTTCAAAGTACTTGCGGTTCTACAAAAGAATATTTCAGACAAACTTTTAACATCTCATTATGCGGAAAACAATCCTTTATTATCGGGCAAGAGAGAAGTTATCTTATCGGTTTATTTAGTATGAGTATAGGAGAATATTATGGATAACGAACAGGCTAAAAAATTAGTCAGAGACACTTTTGAAAATCCTTTTGATAAAGGAAGATTTACTGTTTTTATAAAGAATCTTTTAAATCATATGGAAGAAAAGACTTTCATTGTAAGTGGAAATTATATAAAAGACACTTATGAAAAATATATCTCTTCTTACGAACGTATCGGAAAATACAACGACGGTGAACATAAAATTGATATTCTGATAGTAAAACTTAGAAAGGAAGAATTCATTGAGCGGACACGCACTATGCAGAGAAATTTTATTGCGCAGTATTTGAACGGCGGCAGAGGCGGCAAACAAAAAAATGCCGCACTTGTTGCCTTCGTTTCCCCAGGAAATGAAGATTGGCGGTTTTCTTTAGTAAAGATGGATTACCGGTTTATTCAAACCGAAAACGGAAAGGTTAAAGTAAAGGATGAATTTACCCCAGCGCGAAGATGGTCGTTTTTAGTCGGCAATAACGAAAGCAGCCACACTGCCCAGAGCAGATTTATCCCTTTAGTTTCCAATGATGAACATTCTCCTTCTCTTAAAGAGCTTGAAGCGGCATTTGACATAGAAACGGTAACCAAAGAATTTTATGCAAAATATTCCGATTTATTTAAACAACTTAACGAGAAATTTGATAACATTCTAAAAGCAGACGAGAAAATCAGCAAAGAATTTAAAGACAAGAATATTGATATTCCTAATTTTACCCAGAAACTTCTCGGGCAAATCGTATTCCTATATTTTTTGCAAAAAAAAGGATGGTTCGGCGTTGAGAGAAATGCAGCTTGGGGAACCGGACCAAAAGACTTTCTGCGCAGGCTTTTTGAAAAGAAAATAATTGATTACGATAATTTTTTTAACGATATCCTGGAGCCTCTTTTTTACGAGGCGCTTGCCCAGCCGCGCGATTATAATTTTTACAGCCGGTTTAAGTGCAAAATTCCGTTTCTAAACGGTGGTCTTTTCGACCCTATCAACAACTATGACTGGGTGCATGTCGATATTATCTTGCCTAACGAGCTTTTTTCAAACCAAATTGCAACTAAAGAAGGTGACAAAGGTACCGGTATTCTGGATATTTTCGACCGTTACAATTTCACCGTAAAAGAGGATGAGCCGTTAGAAAAAGAGGTTGCAGTTGACCCGGAAATGCTGGGAAAGGTCTTTGAAAATCTGCTGGAAACTAACGACAGAAAAACTCAGGGCACATTTTACACTCCCAGAGAAATAGTCCATTATATGTGTCAGGAGAGCCTCATTAGCTATTTATCGGCAGAATTGGAACAAAAAATAAGTAAGAATGATATTTCTAAATTTATAAAGACCGGGGAATTGTTTCGCGAGCATGAATCTGCGGTAATATCTAAAAAAAAGGAAACAAAGAATTATTCTCATAAACTGCCCGAAAGTATCCGCAATAATGCAAAACAGATAGACGGGAAACTAAGCAATATTAAAGTTTGCGATCCGGCTTGCGGTTCAGGCGCTTTTCTTGTAGGTATGATGAGCGAAATTGTAAAAGCGCGCAATGTTCTTTCAATTTTTATAGAAGAAAACAATAGAACGTCTTATGATTTTAAGCGCTATGCAATAGAAAATTCTCTTTACGGTGTGGATATCAATCCAGAGGCTATAGAGATTGCTAAGCTGAGATTATGGCTTTCGTTAATTGTTGATGAAGAAGATATTGAGCAAATCAAATCTTTGCCGAATTTGGATTATAAAATCATCCGCGGCAATTCGCTTTTAGGTATTGATTTAAATGCTGACATGAATTTATTTAATAAAGATAGCTTTAATAAAATAGAACAATATAAAGAAAACATTCTTGAGGAAATTAACCATGAAAAAAGAAATGATATAAAAAAACAGATAAATAATTTAATATTGGAAATTACAAATGGCAAAAAAGATTTTGATTTTGAGATTTATTTTTCCGAAGTATTCCGCAATAACGGCGGGTTTGATGTGGTTATTGCAAATCCGCCGTATTTAGAAGCAAGAAATCCAAAATTTTCCGACAAAATTAAGGTTGAAGCACAACAAGGCGCCAATATCAGATGGGGTTCTGATTCAAAATTTATTACAAGAGGTTCCGACCTTTTGATTTATTTTATTGAACTTGGAATCTATTTACTTGCCGAGAAAGGAACTTCAGTATTTATAACTCAAAATTCTTGGCTTGATACTGAATACGGAAAAAAATTTCAAAAATTTTTACTAAAAAATACATGCGTTAAGGCTGTAGTTGACAGTGATTTTAAATATTTCGATAGCAAGCTTGGTCCCAATATTAATACTGTAATTTCTATATTCTTTGGAAAGAAAACAGATAAAAATAATGTAACCATTTTTGCTCGTTACCATGAGAACTTCGAAAGCATTAAGTATTCTATCCTTCAGAATGATCTTAAGGCGCTGTCTCCGCAAACAAAAATAAAAAAATTCAAATACACAGATTTTGGAACTTTAAAGTGGGGGACGTTGTTTTTAGCTTCGGACGAGCTATTGCAAATAATTTCCCTAATGGAAAAGAGTGGCAAATATATAGACCGTTTACCAGATTATAACCTTTCAATAGGACAGGGTCTAAACTTAAATAAGTCATTAATAATTAATAATAAATTTGTAGATAATTTTCCGTTTTTGAAACAATGCACTATTCCATTTATGACTTCGGAAGACGGCTCTCCATTTGTATTAAAACATACTAAAAACTTTATAATTGATAAATTAAAATTAAACCAACAGCAAATTGAAAAGCTAAAAAATACCGGCATAAGTTTTTTTAAATCAGATATTACAAACAAAAATAAACCCATCCTTATAATGCCAAGAGGTATCAGCAGACATTTTTGTGCAATGAATGAAGCAAATGCATATTCATCAAGTTATGTTGATATATACGATAAACAAGGAAACGTTCCTAAAGAAATGCGATTAAATCTCTGGTTATTTCTCAATAGTTCAATTGCATGGATTATACGAGAAATTACAGGCAGAAAAAACCTTGGCGGTGGTCTACTGAAAGCTGAGGCAACAGATTTAAAAGATATTCCGATATACTTTAATTTTAATGAAATGTATTATATAAATAAAATTTATGAAGAACTAAAAAAAAGACCAGCTTTGCCAACTATAGAAGAAATAGAAACTCCAGAACATAAAAAAATTGACAAAATTGTTTTTGATTATCTAGGGGTTATGAATAATCAGAGAGAACTAATAATTCATCAATTAAAGAACCATATTTTAATCAGAATTTCGAAATCAAGAACATAGCTTAAGTTTTATAACTTGTATAATCTAATCAATTAAATAAAAAAAATTTTGAAATATATCGAATATTAAGTTACGTTTCACTGAAACTAAAAATATGATGAATAATTATAATGATGCTGTTGAAATTGATAGATTATTGCAATTCCAAAAAGAAGAGTTTCCTGAATTGTATGACGCTGTAAAAAATGAAAGCATAATACTTTTTTTGGGAGCTGGCGTTTCAAAATTATATGGCTTACCGCTTTGGAATGAGTTAGCCGACAAAATGATTAAAAAATTAAAAGAAATAAATTTAATATCTTATGCACAAGAAAAAATTTTATCGGGTGAAACTGCATCAGATCCTCGTAAGGTAATAACTATTTGTTATAGAATATGTAAAAAAGAAAATCTTCAGGTATATACAGATGCAATATCAAAATGTTTCGATTTTGATTTTGATAGTAAGTATAAAAATAATTTTCTTAAAGTCTATGATAAAATTTTTTCAATAAAGGCACGTGCTTATTTGACCACAAATATAGACCTTGGCATAACATGTTATAAAGATGATTTTCTTAAAATGTCACGAATAAAAACTTATAATTGTACGCTACCAAAAGATAAAGAAAGCATCAAACAGACCGGTTATAATATTATTAAAGATGGCAATATTGTCTATTTGCATGGAAATGTTGAAAATGATGATACCATAAATGAATGCATTATGCCTTTAGATAAATATTTATCATTTTATGGCGAAGGAGATGAGTTCGTAAGAGGATTATTTTCTAATTTAAGTGGTTGTATAATAATTTTTATTGGTTATAGTTTAAATGAATGGGATGTTATAGAAAAAATATATAAAATTTCAAAACAAAGAGGAGAAAATGAGTCAATAGAATTGACGGGTTATATTTTAAGCCCGATATTTTCATTCGAATTGGCTAAATTTAATTTAGAAAAAGTATATTATGAAACTTTTGGAATAAAGGCCATACCATATATAATTGATGACGAAGGTTATGAAAAATTATTTTTAGTCTTGGGAAACTTGACACAAGAAATTAGTAAAGATAGACCAGTTGTTTTTGATACGATTAGCGATATTAACAATATTGAATCAAAAAACCCAAATGAAAAGGAATTGAAGGACTTTTTGAATAAGATTCAAAGAAGGACAATATATGAAGACGAATTTTTTAGAAAAATATCAAAACTTGGGTGGTTTGATGAGTTAAAAAATAGGGACTATTTTAAAGCTAATCTTGATACTGCTCCTAAAAAAACAAAAGAAAACCAATATTATGTTCCTTTTTGGAATGTGTTGCCGTATTTAGAGAATGTTTCTGCATATAGCGGTCAAGCCGGAAATGAAGAATATACTGATAAGTTACTATTAATTATTAAAGAAGTTACCAATTATCATGTTGAGCATAATCGGTGTTTGGATAATTGTTTTACTTGGCAGTCTTTTGTAAAGATTCTTGTTAACATTTCCAATGATAAAATCTCTGAAGGAATAATTGATTTAATTTCCATTTGGCTCGATACGAAATTTAATAATACTTTAGTTCCGATAGAAATTCTTAAAAATCTTCTCCCGAAGTTTTTAGACAGCGATGATCCAGAAGACCTGAAAAAAGCGGAGAAAATTGTAGATATTACCACTGGAATAAAACAGGTATATTATACTGAACAAGAAAAGCAAAAAATAACAATTGTTGATGGGTATATTTTGAATGAAAATTTTTTAGTTCAAAAAAAGGCTATCAAAGTTGGCGAGAAATGCAGCGGACAAATAATTTATACCCTTGCCGACAGAATAAAACAAATAATAGAAAGCGAATATGCGGATAATTACGACCTCTCATATATCTGGCTTAAATCCCTATTCGAGAATCCTAAATATTATTATTTACCGGCTAAGACGATAATCACGTTAATATTAAGGGATATTATAATTGCAAAAGCAAAAAAAGATAAAGAAGCAACTAAAGATATCCTCCATGAGTTCTTGCAAAAATATAAGCGTCCTTTATTTAAAAGGTTGGCACTCTTGGTAATAGGAACCGAATGGGATACTTATAGCGATATTTTCTGGGAAATAATTGACAGGGATAAAAACGGCGATTTATTCAATGGTCAGCATTATAAGCCGGAAATGTATATGCTTTTGCAAAGGAATGTCGGTAAGTTTTCAAATGGACAAAAAGAAAGAATAAAAAATATAATAGAATTCCTTGAAGAAAAAGCTAAAGAGAGGTATATCGATTATCAAAAACAGGAATGGTATTCCGCAGTTAAATCAGATGATTATTTTAAGACTTTTTATGAAGAGTGCAGAAAAATCACTGGAGTAGAGGAAGAAATTAGTTTTAAACAGCCTGAGACAAGGTATGGGTTCGGCGAGTCTCCTGAGACAGAGGAAGGAATAATGAAAAAGTCTAATGAAGAATTAGCTCAATATTTAACGACATTCAAGACCGTTGATTTTCGGAAAGGTCCTACCGTAAGAGGGTTAGCCGAAGCCATGAAAAATACGACCGCAAGCCGTCCAGAAAAATTTACCGATTATTTAGCCCCTTTCTTGAAAACGGGATATCTATACATATCTAATATTTTATGGGGCATAGCGCAGGCTATAAAAAATAAAAAAGAAATAAACTGGGACAGTCTTTTTATTTTTATAATTCAATATATCAAACCCGATGATTATTGGGAAGATAAATATAAAATTAATGATAGCGGCGATATTTTAGGTGTGGAAGAAGATCATTTATCGGTAATAATAGCCGTAAGCAATGTAATTAAAGAGAGCACAAGATACGAACTTTACACATTTTCGGAGAAATATTTTACGGATGCGCAAGAAATTTTATTTTTCATATTAGATAAATTACTGCCGCAAAAAAACAAAATAGACGATAATTCTTATCATGATGATTTCCTTATGAATGCGGAAAATTCTTTATTCGGCACTATAACGGAAGCACTTGCGAACCTTCTATCAAAAGTTGTTCAAATCGTTAAAAATACTTCCAATGAACAAACCGTAGAATTAGGTAAAAAATTAATAAACAAATATGAAGAAATTCTCAAAGAAGAAATTACGGAAGGATATTTCTGGCTCGGAGCGTATTTAGTAGACTTTTATTATACAGACAAAGAATGGACAGAAAATCAAATAAACGGGATAGATATGGAGCAACCGTTTTGGAAACCGTTCATGAGCGGATATTTGCTTTTAAGCAGGTCAGTAGATGATGATTTATATAAATTAATGCATAAAAATTATTTAAAATCCATTGATTGTGACTTTAAGGCAAAAAAAGCAAAAGAAATGCTTGCCCGGCATATTTGCACGCAATATTTAAAGGGAATTGAAGAAATAAATAACGGCGGCGGTTTATTTAAAAAGCTCCTCGATACATGGGACAGGTTTTTGATAGGAGAAATCATAAGATTCTTCTGGATACAGCGTGATTATTTAATTGAAACGTTGCAAAATCAAAATAAAGATATTAATACGGCAAGAAAAAAAATAATTGATTTCTGGCGTTGGGTTTATGAAAATAAATATAAAGGCAAAGAAAAAAATAAGTTAAACCAAGCTGATAAAGAAATATTATCCGAACTATCCAAACTGACATTATTTTTATCTGAAATCGGTTCAGAAAATTGTAAATGGTTAGAATTATCGGCTCAGCATATTACAAACATTGATATCTCATTTTTTATTGAATATTTAAATGGCATTAAAGATAAAGAAAACAGCGTTGACTATTTAGGAGATATATTTTTGAAAATTTTAGAAGAAAGCACTCCTACGTTTAGGCAGGAAGATATTGTTTTAATCGTCGAATTTCTTTATGTTAAAAATAAAAAGACGGAAGCCGATAAAATCTGTAACATCTATGCCGAAAGAGGCTATAATTTTTTGAAAGATATGTATGTAAAATATAATTAAAATAATATAATTATAACGTTTTACAGTTACTTAAAAAATATTAAGAAATGACACAAGATGAACTTGAAAGATTGCTGAATGAGCTAAGAGCCTTACCGGCAGAAACCGAGTGGCTTGAGTTTAAAGCGGCAAAGAATAATTTTGATCTTGACGATATGGGGAAATATTTTTCCGCATTAAGCAATGAGGCAAATCTCAAATGTATTAGTTGCGCGTGGCTGATTTTCGGTATAGAAGACAAAACCAAAAAAATAATTGGCACGAGATTTCGTTCTAAAAATGGAGCAGATCTTGACCGACTTAAGCGGGAAATTGCTGACAACACTACTAATAGGATAACTTTTATTGATATCTATGAACTTAATTTATCTGAAGACCGCGTTATAATGTTTCAAATACCGCCTGCACCGCGCGGGATACCGTTGGCTTGGAAAGGACATTACTACGGAAGGGATGGCGAATCATTATCGGCTTTAAACATTCGGGAGATAGAACAAATACGAAATCATGGATTAATTTCCGACTGGTCCCATGAAGTATGCGAAGACGCAACAATAAGCGATCTTGATGTTGCGGCTATTGTAAAAGCACGGCAAAATTATAAAGAAAAACATCCCGATTTAATCGGACAGGTTGACGGTTGGGATGACATTGCTTTTTTAAATAAAGCAAAAATTACGATTGAAAGTAAAATTACAAAGACCGCAATTATATTATTGGGCAAAAATGAATCAGAACATTTTATAAGCCCTTCTATTGCAAAAATTACATGGATACTCAAAGATGAAAACAATGTTGAAAAAGATTACCAGCATTTCGGACCGCCGTTTCTGATTAATTTAGAAGCGGTTTATTCCAAAATTAGAAATTTAACATATCGGTATCTTCTTAACGGATCTCTTTTTCCGGAAGAAATTCCTAAATATGAGCCATGGGTTATCAGGGAGGCACTGAATAATTGCATAGCGCATCAGGATTATACACTAAAGGGAAGGATAAATATTATAGAAAATCCTGATGATTTGATATTCACAAATATTGGAAGTTTTATTCCTGAATCTGTCGAAAAAGTTATCAAACAAGATGCCCCTGCAGAGCAATACCGCAACTATTTTCTTGCCAATGCGATGGTTAATCTGAATATGATAGACTCGCTCGGAGGCGGTATAAAGAAGATGTTTATAATGCAACGGAAACGCTATTTTCCTATGCCAGATTACGATTTAAGCGATAACGATAAAGTAAAGGTTAAAATTATAGGGAAAATAATTGATGAGAACTATACCAGATTACTCGTTAACAAAACTGATTTAAGTCTGGAAACAGTTATTTGCCTCGATAAAGTTCAAAAGAAAATTAAATTGACAAAAAGTGAGCATATGCTATTGAAGGAACAGGGGCTTATTGAAGGAAGATATCCGAATCTTTATGCTAATGCTAATATTGCCGCTATTACCGGTGAAAAATCTGCATATATTAAACATCGCGCCTTTGATAAAAAATACTATAAATCTCTTATTATAGATTTCATTAAACAATACGGCTTTGCAAGCCGCCAAGATATAAATAGGTTGATTTTAAATAAACTTCCGGATGTTTTAAATGATACTCAAAAGACTTATAAGATAAATAATCTTATTGTTGAGATGTCAAAAAAGGATTGCTTAATTAAAAACAGCGGTTCCGATAAAAAACCTAAATGGGTTCTTATTTGATGTCATATATTAATTTGCAAAGTTAGAAGTATTTTATTAGTAAATTTATTAGTATTTAGCCAAAATACCTTGATAAATAAGAGCTTTTTATTGATAAATTAGAAGTATTTTATTAGTAAATTTAAATTAATCATACTCCCCCATATTAAACTGTGTATATGAATAACATAAAGGATATTCTCTATATACCCCTGCCTTTTATTATCGGTATATAAAAAATTCTAAGTTAAAGTGTCAGGCGAATTCCGCTGGCTGCAGGAAATGTACTGCGCCAACGTCGCCTTTTACAAATTCTGCCGTGCTATGTCTTCCTCCGGTCTCAGCTAGTCTTTTTTAAGAGAGGATTCGCTTGCAATGGCTGTTTAAAGTCTTTCTTAAACTGATTTTGTTTTAAAAAATTTATAAAATCTAAAACATCCTGAAGAAAAGGCTCCGGAAATAGAATAAGCGTTTTTAAGTGGGGTGGATGACAGGTTTTGAACCTGCGACCACCGGAGTCACAATCCGGGGCTCTACCAGCTGAGCTACATCCACCGTGTAGGAAATATCTTGATTATTATTTTAGTTATTATTTTATCAGATTTTGGATTAAATTAAAATATATTTTTAAAATCGGCTTGATTTAGAACAGAGCGTCTATGCCGAGCGTTTTTCCGGAATCGGTAAATATCAGGACTAATCCGCATACGATAAAAGTAAGGTTGAGCCCCAATTCTGACGGACCGAGCCAGTACATTGCGAGCAGATAGTTCAAATTTAAAAATATCGCGACAAAGGCGGCTATTCTGGTAATAAAGCCCGCCGTTAAAAAAATGCCGGCGAACAATTCTCCCATAACTATTAAGATAGCAAACAAAAAAGCGTTAGGAACGGCGACGCGGTTTAGAAATATGCCGTAAAACCACAAAGGGTCATGGTTTGCGTAATAGGCAAGTTTATTATGAAGTCCAGCAAAAAAGGCGGGGTTTAACTTAAAATGTGCCGAATAAAGAAAAAACAACCCTATATATATCCTTAGAAAAGCATTCCAGATATTATAATTTTTAGCCGCCATTTTTAATCGTGAACTTTTCGCCTGCTTTAAATATTTTTATTTTTATTTTTTATTATCAATTAATGCCATTATATTATAAAATAATAAAAATAACATTACAAAATTTATCAGGCAGATTATCTTCATAAATTATAAATTATTTTATGATATAATTTTTAAGTGGATAAAATATTTGTGGTTCACGAACATCACGCAAGCCATCTTCACTGGGATTTAAGAATAGAAGAAAACGGCATCTTAAGTTCTTTTGCCCTGCCCAAGGAGCCTCCGTTGGAGCGCGGAAAAAAGAATCTTGCGATAAAAGTCGAAGACCATCCGCTTTCTTATGCCGGTTTTGAAGGAACTATACCGGAAGGGCATTACGGAGCCGGAGACGTAAAAATTTGGGACAGCGGAAAATACACCCTTATAAAAAAGGATAAATCAAAATATATTCTGGATTTCAAGGGCAAAAAATTAACCGGAGAATACACGTTATTAAAATTTGCCAAAGCCGGAGAAAACGACTGGCTGTTTTTTAAGAATAATTGAAACAACCATAATCATAATAATAATGAATATCTGAAATAAACAGGGAGGTTAATGCTATGAATATCGATTTTGTCGTATCTAAAAACGGCGAATTTAAAAAAATGCAGTCTTACGGACAAAGTCCATGGCTGGATAATATATCGCGGTGCATGATAGATTCCGGCGAGCTTAATAAATTAGTCCAAAATGAAATTATAACCGGCATAACGTCTAACCCTTCGATATTCGAAAAAGCTATCAATTCCGGGAAATGCGGTTACCCTGAAATTATTAAACAGCTTGCAGAAAAAAAATTATCGGCTTTTGAAATATACGATACTATAACGAGAGAGGATATAAAATCGGCAGCCCGCATCCTTAAACCGGTTTATGATAAATCAGGCGGCAAGGACGGCTTTGTAAGCATCGAAGTTTCACCCGACATAGCTACCGATGCCGAAACATCTACAAATGAAGCTCTCAGAATCTTTTCCCTTATAAACGAAAAGAACGTGCTGATTAAAATACCTGCTACAAAAGAAGGTCTTGAAGTCATACCGCTTCTTATATCTAAGGGCATAAACATCAATATTACGCTGATGTTTTCTTTAAATCATTACATTGCGGTTGCCGATGCGTATATTAAAGGACTTAAATCCGCCCTTGCAAACGGATTTAATTTATCGGGGATACATTCGGTCGCAAGTATTTTCATAAGCCGCGTCGATACCCTCGTCGATAAATTATTGAACGATTTAATAGCCGCCTCGGAAAACCATCCTGCAAAAAAAGAAAAACTGACGAATTTACTTGGCAAAGCAGGGGTAGCAAACTCAAAAATAATTTTCGATAAATTTAATAAAATTTTTAACGGCGCGGAATTCAGCGCCTTAAAAGCTAAAGGAGCAAATATACAGCGCCTTTTATTCGCCAGCACCAGCACAAAAAATCCTGCATATTACGATTTAAAATACGTAGAGCCGCTTATAGGAAAAAACACTATAAACACCCTCCCGGACGAAACTATCGAGCATATCGCCGACCATGGCAAAATAAAGCCCGATACGGCTTCGTTGGAATTAGACGAATCCTTGAAAACAGTTAACGAACTTATGGAATTCGGCATAGATTTAAATAAAGTCGGTGAGAAACTTCAGATTGACGGAGTTAAATCTTTTGAAGACGCTTATGAGAAACTTTTGCAGTCGATAAAAAATACCGCAGGCATTTAACATTTAACATAAAGTTAGATAACAGGTTATCATTTTTTATAACTTTTTTAAAATCTTACAAGGGGAAAACATAATGGAATTGAAAAGAAATTTTGAAGCGGACAAACTCGGTGAAAACGAATTAAATTTTTTAAAAGGTTTTGCTAAAAAATGCCGTGGCGATATTTTAAAAATGACTACTCTGGCGGCATCGGGACACCCCGGCGGTTCAATGTCGTCTATCGATATATATGCGGTTCTATACGGTTTTTGCAATGTTGACCCTAAAAATCCTTTAAAACCGGAAAGAGACAGAATTGTAGTAAGCCACGGACATACTTCTCCTGGCGTTTATTCGGCTCTCGGCAATTACGGTTTTTTTGATATAAACGACGCTATAATTTCCTTTAGAACCGCGGGATATCCTTTTGAAGGGCACATTGAAAAAACTGTCCCGGGAGTTGAATGGGATACGGGCAATCTTGGGCAGGGGCTTTCTGCGGCGTGCGGCTTTGCTATAAGCTCAAAACTGCACGGATACGATAATCATATTTACTGCGTAATGGGGGACGGCGAACAGGCGAAGGGGCAGATTGGCGAAGCAAGAAGATTTGCGGTTAAATATAAATTAAATAATCTTACCGTTATAGTTGATAAAAACGGTCTTCAGATAGGCGGTAAAACGGCTGACGTTATGCCCAATAATATCGAAGATAATTTCAAGGCGGACGGATTTTATGTTATTAAAATAAACGGTCACGATTTTAATGAAATATATGAATCTATAAAACATGCTCATTCAATTAATTCGCCGGTAGCTATCATAGCTGACACAGTTATGGGAAAAGGCGTTTCTTTTATGGAAAATCAGGCAAAATACCACGGTGCGGCGCTTAATGTGGAAGACTGTAAAAAAGCCCTTGCAGAATTGGGCGAAAATGACAATCTCGATGAAATTATAGATAAAAAGAAAAAAAGTTTTAGCATAAAGCCTCTTCCAAAAAGAAATAATAATTTTTTAATATTAAAAGATGACGGAAAGAAGATATTATATACCCGCGAAAAGAACACAGACAACCGTTCCGCATTCGGAAACGCTCTTGCAGACATTGCAAATACCTTTAAAGAAAAAAACCCCGCTTATAAAAATATCCCCTTCGCAGTGTTCGACTGCGACCTTGAGGGTTCAGTAAAAACAGGCTCTTTCAGGAAAGCGTTTCCCGATAATTTTTTTGAATCCGGCATAGAAGAACACAATACCGCCGTCATAGCCGGCGCTTTATCAACAGAAAACATTCTTACGTTTTTTGCGGATTTCGGGGTATTCGGCGTAGACGAAACATATAACCAGCAGAGATTAAACGATATAAACCATACAAACCTGAAAGTCGTCTGCACGCATTGCGGAATCGACGTGGGCGAAGACGGAAAAACTCACCAGTGCATTGACTACTTCGGTCTTCTTAATTCTACGTTCGGCTTTAAAGTCATACTCCCTGCCGACCCCAACCAAACCGACAGGGCTACGCGTTATATTGCCTCGCATGAAGGCAATTTCGGACTGATAATGGGCAGATCTATCATACCGGTTATACTTGATGAAAATGGAAACGCATTCTTCGGGGAAAGCTATGAATTTAAATACGGAAAGATGGATTTAATAAGAAACGGAAACGATGTTGCCGTTATATCTACGGGCAATATGCTCCCGCACGCGCTAAAAGGGTGCGAAATGCTTAAAAAAGACGGCATAAGCCCGATGCTGTTAAATGTTTCCTGTCCCAGCGACATAGACATCGAAGATTTAAAGCTTGCCGCAAAAACCGGCTTTATAGTTACAATAGAAGACCATAATGTCAAAACCGGCGTAGGAACGGCAATAGGCTCCTTGCTTGCCGAAAACGCCGTCTCCGTTAAATTCAGAAAAATGGGAGCCAGATTTTACAGTTCGTCAGGCAAGCCCGAAGACCTTTATAAGTTGGCAGGACTGTCCCCTGAGGATTTATACGGATTTATTAAAAAAGAATTAAATAAATAATACAATTTTAAACGGTCTCAATTATTCCAGCTTCTTCCGTCGGAATTAATCAGGGCGTCTGCCTCTTTCGGACCTAACGACCCTGCTTCATAGTTGGGAAAAACCGGGTTTCCGGTTCTCGTCCAGCCGTGAATTATAGATGTTATTAACTCCCATGCGATTAGCATATCGTCGTATCTCGCAAAAAGAGTCTGATCGCCTACTATTACATCGTATATAAGCCTTTCGTAGGCATCGGGCGGAGAAAGTTTAAACGACGACTTATAATTAAATACCATATTGACAGGTTCGATATCAAGTTTAAACCCCGGAGTTTTTGCGCCGAAATTTATTGCTATGCCTTCATTTGGCTGAATAGTTATAATTATAGAATTTTGTTTTATATTTTCTATGCCTATTTTCGCAAATAAGCTGTACGGCAGTTTTTTAAAGAAAATAGCTATTTCCGTTTTATGTATTTTCAGCCTTTTACCCGACCTTAAATAAAACGGTACCCCTGCCCACCTGTAATTGTCTATAAAAAGCTTCATGGCGGCGTAAGTTTCGGTGAGCGTGTCCGGTGGAACCCCTTCCTCTTCCTTATAACTTAAAACCTGCTTATTCCCGATTATTCCTCTGTCATACTGACCTCTGACGGTATAATTCTTTATATCGTTTAGACTGAGCTGTCTGACGCTTTTTAAAAGTTTCACCTTCTCGTTTCTTAAATCGTCCGCATCCGGAAGCGGGGGAGGCTCTATGGCAACGAGCGACAGCAACTGCATCATATGGTTTTGCATCATATCTCTGATAATGCCGGCTTTATCGAAATAACCCGCTCTGAAACCCACGCCTATAGACTCTAATGCCGATATCTGAATATGGTCTATAAACTTATTATTCCATATTGGCTCGAAAATGGCGTTCGCAAATCTGAACGCAAGTATATTCTGCACGGTCTCTTTTCCAAGGTAATGGTCAATCCTGTAAACTTCTTCCTCCTTAAACACAGAAAGAATCTTGCTGTTTAAATTTTTTGCGCTTTCATAATCGTAACCGAAAGGTTTTTCTATAACTATTCTCGAAAAGCCGTCTCCTTTATATTCGGCGGAAGTAAGTTTTGCGCTGTCGATTCCGTTTATTACGTCGATATAAACGCTCGGCGGAGTAGAAAGATAATAAACCACGTTTTTAGGCATATTATATTCTTTTGCTTTAGACGCTATAAAAACGCCTAATTCTTGATAACTTGAATCACTGCCGTATTCGGAAGTTAAATAAAATATATGTTTGGAAAAATTTGAAAATTCGTCTTCGTCTATAGGTTTCTTTCTGCAATTTACATTTAGGGATTCAAAGATAGTCTTTCTGAAAGCGGCATCGTCCTGCTTAGTCCTTGCAAAACCGACTATAAAGAAATTATCGGGAAAAAATCCGTCTTCCCATAAGCTGTATAATGCGGGAAATATTTTTATATGCGCTAAATCGCCGCTTGCTCCGAATATTACCATTATAGAAGGTTTCATTTCAGCCATTTATCCACCCCTGCGTCTAATTTTTTTATCATTATAATTAAATTAATTTTTCCAGTATAACTCTTGCAGGAGCGCCGTTAGAATCTTTTATCTTAACGGGAAGCGCTATAAGTTTATAATCGCCTGCCTGAACATTAAAAAGATTAAGTCCTTCAATTACGATAACACCGGCGCCCAACAAAGTTTTATGGGTATCATGACCGACATGATAGCCTTCTACGGAAAGGTAATCGACCCCGACAAGCAATACCCCTTTTTCAACCATATATTTGGATGCTTCGGGATTTACGCAAACATAATCAGTATGAAAATTTTTATCTCCGCTGTTTATCAGCTCAGAATTTTTTGTTTTAAAAAGCAGTCTGTCTCCTTTATTTATATTTAAAGGCTCTAAAAATTCCTTCGATATGGTCGAAATATCGGCAGGCACATATATTACCCTGCACGGTCCTATAAGTTTATTTATATCCAGCCTGTCTATTCCTATCCCTTCATCGATAAAATGGCGGGGGGCATCTATATGCGTCCCGGTATGAACTCCGCAGGTAATTTTGCTGTTATTTGCCGCCGCTCCTTTTTTGATTTCAGAATAATTGTCTATTTTAATTTCGGGATCGCTCGGCCAGTGAAGCATTCCGTCGGTTATATCCATACTGACGTCTATAAACATAATTAATATCCTCTTTATTGATTTATAATTATTTATATATAGGATGCCCGCCGAATTGATGCCTTAACGCCGCAAGCATCCTCGACGCAAAAGAATTTTCCTGTCTGGATCTGAACCGCATAAATACCGAATCCGCCAAAACGGGGGCAGGCACTGCTTTGTCTATAGCTTCCTGTAACGTCCACCGTCCTTCTCCGGAATCGTCAACTATAGGTTTAAGATTGGTCAGTTCCGGGTCTTCTTTCAGAGCATTATTCGCAAGCTCTAAAAGCCATGAGCGCACCACCGATGCGTGATTCCATAAATCGGAAACCCTCTCTAAATTTATATCAAAATCACTGGCTTTCATAATTTCAAAGCCTTCCGCATACGCTTCCATCATACCGTATTCTATAGCATTATGAACCATTTTAACAAAATGTCCGGCGCCGTGGGGTCCGGTATGCAAATAGCCGTTTTCTGGAGCAAGAGTTTTAAAAATAGGCTCGCAGTACTTAAATGTTTCATCCTCGCCGCCTATCATAGAACAGTAGCCGTTTTTTAATCCCCATATTCCGCCGCTCGTTCCGCAGTCCATAAATTTAATATTTTTTTCGCCGCAGATTTTTGCCCTTCTAATAGAGTCTTTATAATATGAATTGCCGCCGTCTATTATTATATCCCCTTTTTGGGCGTATTGCAGCACTTCGCTAAGCATATCGTCGGTAGGCTTACCTGCGGGAACCATAAGCCATACAACCCTCGGGGCAGAAAGTTTTCCCATAAATTCTTCAACCGTGCCAGAGCCTATAGCTCCTTTATTTACAACCAACTCTTCTTTAGAAACGGTTCTGTTAAAAACTACGACTCTGTGCCCGCCTTCCAGCAGTCTTAGCACCATATTCATTCCCATTTTGCCAAGACCTATCATTCCGATTTCCATTTTTTACCTCCCGTTTAAAAAAGTGTTTAAAATTTAATTTAATGAAGCTTGCTGCAATGATATTCTGGATTAGGGTATTAATCATTATTTGGAAGGACCATTGCCTAAGCTCTTTCCTACTTCTCTGATAATGTCGAGCGGTATAGGCATAATCATAGTCGTATTATTGGTCGATGAAATTTCATTCAGCGTTTGCAAATAACGCAACTGAAGAGCCATAGGATTTTCGGCTATAATTTTAGCCGCATCGCTTAATCTCTGCGCCGCCTGAAATTCGCCGTCGGCGTTGATTATTTTAGCTCTTCTGTCCCTTTCCGCCTCTGCCTGTCTTGCCATTGCCCTCTGCATATCCTGCGGCAGGTCTATCTGCTTAAGCTCTACCACCGTAACCTTAATGCCCCAAGAGCCGGTATGTTTATCTAATATATCCTGAATCTCCATATTTATTTTTTCTCTTTCCGATAAAAGCTTGTCAAGCTCTCCCTCGCCGCATACGCTCCTTAAGGTTGTCTGAGCTAACTGCGATACCGCATAATTATAATCATAAACTTGGACTATGGCGTTTAAAGGATCTACCACTTTATAGTACACTACCGCGCTGATTTTTAATGTTACGTTATCCTTTGTGATAACGTCCTGCGGCTGAACGTCAAGAGTTATTATCCTTAAGGTTACTCTGACCATTCTGTCTATTACCGGCCATAAAAGTATCAAGCCAGGTCCCTTAACCTTGATTGCCCTGCCCAGCCTGAAAATAACAGCCCTGTCGTATTCGTTTATAATCCTTATCGCATTTAAAATTATAATTATCGCAACGATTATTATAACCGATAAAAAAATAGAACCGGTATCCATACATCCTCCAAAGTCTTTTAACGCTTATCATTACAGTTTATACCCGCCCGCTTTTGCGTATCCGGCAAAGGCGGAAAAGTAAAACAGTGAAGAAAGCGGTTGAATTAATTTGTATTTTTTTCTATTTCTGCAGGTTTGACCTTAAGCCTGAGTTTATTATCTACTTCTTTTATGACCGCTTTAGAGCCTTTAATTATTTCGCTGTCGGAAAAAGCAGTCCACAGTTCGCCGTTTACAAGAATCTTGCCTTCTCCTCCTTCCTTAATATCCTTGACAACTTCTCCTTCCTCATCTATTAAAGCGGCTCCGCCTGTTTTTACCTTTACTCTGTAAGCTTTGTATCCTAAATAAGCAAAAATAGAAACAAACACGGTTAATGTGATATAAGTCGGCAGGACAATCCTTATGAAGAAAGCCGGAACAGAGCGCATAACGGAAAACAGAATAACGGTTCCGATTACAAAGAGAATTGCGCCGGCGGCGGTAAATACGCCGTAGCTCATTGCAAAAAAATCCGTGACAACTAATACAAAAGCAAAAAATATTAAAAAATCCGCTAAATAAGCCATATTGAATCCCGGAGCGTTCGTTATTTCGTATCAGTCCGATTTTTTATCGGTTAGTTATTAAAAATTATATCACATTTTTTGTTTTTTTGGCTATTAACGCCCGAATATTTGGCGGCGCAAAAAGTTTTGCCAATAAAATTATTAAACGTGGATGCTGATATTGCCGTTTGATTGCTGTGAGCTAACTGATGGAGGGGTATTAGGCAGTTCTATCTTTATAGGCGGGGCGCTCTGAATAATTTCCTGATAATTTGTCATTATAGTGCTTGCAGGGTTTGAACTTACGCTTGTAATGGACATAAAAGCTCCTCCTTTTTATTTAATTTTTTACAGTTATATTAATCTTTTTTTTATTAATTTTATTAATTTTCAGACCAATAATCAATAAAATTTTAAATTAGTTGAAAATTTTTCTTGACAACCTTTGCATTATCTGGCAAAATTAATTAAAATTACTTAAGCAATGGGGTCTGCTTAAGCCCGCATGGATAAATAAACCGCCTGATATTTATTAATGGCTAATGACTCCTACATTACTTATAATCGCTTGCAGTTTGATTTCTGTTTAAATGTAATGTCGGAAAGGAATATTAGCCTATAATGAAAATCTACCTAAATTCAGCAATTTTTCAAATTTTTCAGGTTTTAACCGTTCTCGCCTGTTCTCCGTTCATAGCCGGATTTATAAGCAAGCTCGAAGAGATTTTCGAGGGCAAACGGGGACCTTCGGTTTTCCAGCCGTATTACGACCTTTATAAACTTTTTCAAAAAGAGATATTAATACCGTCCGACGCCTCGTTCGTTTTCAAGTCTGCTCCCTTTGTCTCTTTTATTTCTATGGTTCTTATAACCCTTCTTATTCCGGTTTTAACCGCCTATCCGCTTCCGCTGGGTTTTATGGGCGATATGCTCGGAGGAGCATTCCTGTTTTCGCTTTCGTCGTTTTTTATAAATATAGCATCTCTCGATATGGGGACAAGCTACGGCGGACTGGGCTCGTCGCGCGCCACCCTGCTTGCTATTCTTTCGGAGCCTACGCTTATACTTGTTTTTGTAGGTGTAGCGTTAATCGCAAAATCGACTCTTCCTTATGTTATGCTTCATACTATAACGAAATCATTGCCGCTTTATTTCAGCCCGTCCCATTTTTTAATTATAGCCGCATTTTTTCTTTTATTTCTGGCGGATACGGATAGAAGACCGATAAACGCCTCCACCCATGTAGAGATGAGCATGATTGAAGAAGCAAGAATTTTGGAATATTCCGGTCCGTATTTAGCTCTTTTAAAATGGTCGGGGCATATGAAACAATTTTTACTTTTGGTTATTTTTTTGAATGTGTTAGTCTTTCCGTGGGGGCTTTCCGTCAAGCATAGTCCGGCAGGGCTGATAATTGCCGTAACCAGCCTCATCGTAAAAATGTTAATTATCGGGGTTATAGCCGCTGTTATAGATACCGCTATTTCAAGATTAAGATTTTTCAGGTATCAGGAGTATTTTGCCGCCGCATTTGTTTTAAGCGTGCTTGCAATTATGACTTTTCAATATAAAGGTTTTTAGGAGCAGATAAAGATGCTGGGATTTGTAATGCCGCTTTATGTTTATATCATAGAAGACCTTTTGGTAGCGCTGATTCTTTTATCGTCTTTTGTGATGCTGAGTTCGAGATGGATATCTTTTTATATCCATGCTTACGGGTTTCAATCGTTTTTGATATTCATTCTGACGCTCGTCCTTGGAATAGAATCGCAGGATATAAATCTATACATAGTCGCATTTTTGACATTATTCGTCAGAACCGTCATAGTTCCCTACATACTTCTGAGAATGATTAAAAAATTCAATATTAAAGAAGAGGTAAAACTTATTATAAAAATACCGCTTTCTATTATTTCGGGGCTTCTGTTAACGGTTTTTGCATATTTTTTGATATACAGATTAATTTCTCCTTTTTCGCCGAAAATTGTTATTAATGCCTCCTCCATTGCTTTAAGTCTCATATTTATCGGATTTTTTATGATTATTTCGAGATTTACGACAATAACGCACATATTGGGACTTCTTATTATAGAAAACGGAATATTTCTTCTATCGGTAGTAGTTGTTCCGACGCTTCCCATAATAGTAGAACTGGTAGTCTTATTCGATATTCTTGTTACGGTTGCGGCAATGCTTATTCTTTCGATGTTTATGAAACTGCAGACCGGCTCTTTTTCTACGACTATGTTAAACAGGCTGGTAGGATAAAGATAAAACATTATGGAAATTTATAATATGAAAATTTTTATAATAGTATTCCTGATAATCCCATTATTTGCGTCTTTAATATCTTTTATCGCAAAAAATAAAAGATTTGCCGAGTATCTAACCCTTTTCTCGTCGTTTTTGAATCTGTTAGGCGCATTTTTAATTCTTTACTTAATTTTAAATTTTAAAACAATTTTTTTATTTAACGGGGCAATAGCAATAGATAAATTTTCGGCTTATATAATTTTGCTTACCGCAATAGTATATTTTTTGTCTTCGATGTACGGTATTTCATATATGAGGCTTGCGCTTGAGGACGAAAAAATGACCGACGGCGAGTTCTTCAGATATTATCTTTTTTTCAACCTGTTTGCGCTGACGATGTTTATTGCCCCTATGATTAACAATATGGCGGTCTATCTTATAGACATAGAACTTACGACTATCGCCAGCTCTTTTTTGGTTATATCGGAAGTTACGGAAAAGTCGATAGAAGCTGCGTGGAAATATATATTGATAGTTTCGGCAGGAATATCGCTTGCCCTTTTAGGTACGATTCTGTTTTATCTTTCGGGAAACATTCCGGGGAGCGCCCATGCAGTTTCTTCTTTAGACTGGACTTATATGCGCTTAAACGCAGGCTATCTTAACGAAAATATATTGCGTTTCGCTTTTGTATTAATAGTTATAGGTTTAGGAACAAAGGCGGCCATTGCTCCTATGCACACATGGGCTCCCGATGCCTATTCGGAAGCCCCGTCGCCGGTTTCCGCAATGCTTTCGGCGTCGCTGGAGAACGTTGCGATATACGGAATTATAAGATATTTCGGCATTACCGGAGCGGGCATAGGGTTCGGTTATCCTGAAACAATACTTATAATCGCAGGTATATTTTCTATTTTTATAGGCATTATGGGAATAATATACCAGAGGGGAACAAAAAGGCTTCTTGCGTATTCGAGCATAGAGCATATGGGGATAATCACCGTCGGTTTCGGGCTGGGCGGGGTATTCGGAACGTTTGGCGCTCTTTTGCAGATGCTTGGGCATACACTTGCCAAGTCTTCTATGTTTTTCGGAGCGGGAAATTTTTTGCATAAATTTAAAACTAAAGATATAAGAAAAATTAAGGGTGTTTTCTATCTGATGCCCGTAACGGCTTTTTTGTTTTCTCTCGGTTCGGCATCATTAATAGGAATTCCGCCTTCAGTCCTTTTCATAAGCGAATTTTCTATAATACTTCAGAGCTTAAAAGACGGCTATTACTGGATAACCGTATTGCTCACGGTATTTTTGGCGGCGGCTTTCATAAGCCTGCTTTCCAAAACAGGTTCGATGGTTTTCGGCAAGCCGGACGATAATTTTAATTGCGAAAAAGGCGACTTTCCGCCGTTTTCCTATGTGCCTATGCTCCTGCCCCTTGCGGCATCTGTAATTCTGGGATTTTACATTCCGGCAGGACTTCATGATTTATTGTCGGGAATAATAGATATTATAAGATGATTTACAATATAAATTATAATTCAGGGTGTATTTATGCCTCACGGTAAATATAAATTTTTAGGCGATTACGAGTTTATATGGGGTCCGGTAAGGAAGGGGGTTTCCGAATCGAT
>Ga0078972_1008103_pt1 | contig 22446 bp, 25 predicted proteins | sample YelNatPaOPGAMG01_FD_67568 | JGI IMG/M metagenome (GOLD analysis project Ga0078972, IMG submission 67568) | Hot spring thermophilic microbial communities from Obsidian Pool, Yellowstone National Park, USA - OP-RAMG-01 (SPADES assembly) (version 2) | ecosystem: Environmental > Aquatic > Thermal...
GGGCCGCGCCGACCTGGGGAACACCCAGCCTGGAGACGGGGTGCGGTTCAAGGGGCGCTCGTGGATTCAGATCACGGGCCGTGCGAACTACACCCGTCTTTCCCAGTGGGCGTTCGACAAGAACCTTGTCCCCACACCGACGTTCTTCGTTGACAACCCAACCGAACTGGCTGCCGACCGGTATGCCGGCCTCGGTGCCGCGTGGTACTGGCTCGTGGCACGCCCGGACATCAACGCACTGTCCGACGCCCGCAACCTCGAAGCCGTGACCCAGCGGATCAACGGCGGGCAGAACGGGATTGCGGACCGTCGCACCCGATACACCCGCGCCGTCGGGATGGGCGACCAACTACTGACCCTGCTCGGAGGAGACGAGGACATGTTCACCGACGCCGACCGCGACCTGCTCAAGCAGATCGCCGAATACCGCCGAGAGTCGCTCAGCCCGCTGCGCTGGCCAGGAGAAGGACAGGTCAACACCTGTGCCGGATTCGCCTGGGCGGCTGATGCCAACATCCACGTCCTACTCGTGGAGAAGCTGGCCGTCGAGTACGGCGACAAGCAGAGCATCGCGCTGCTGTGGGCCGTGGCCAACACGAAGCTGCCAGACCGGCAGACAGACGCCGAGCTGGCTCGACGCATCCTCGCCAAGGTAAGCCCGGACAAGATCGCTGCGGCGCACGACGCCATCGAGGAGGTCTCCTGATGCTCGACTGGTCCATCAACAAGCTGCTGGACCGACTGGAGCCCCGGCTCGAAAAGCTGGTCCGGGCAGCGGTGGACGATGCCGTGGCGTCCGTCGCCGACGAGCTTGACGAGCACGTAGCCGCGATCTCACAGGAGATCATCAAGACCCTGAAGCGGCTGCCGGTCATCGGGCCGATGATCCCATGACGCTGAAGCTCGGGGACCGCAACGAGACCGTACGCCGCTGGCGGCAGGTGATGAACGCGATGTACGGCGGTCTTTACACCCGCCTGCACGGCCCGCTGCCCACGGACACCGACCTGTTCGGCCCTCGGGCAGTCGAGTGGCAGAAGGAGTACGAGTCCCGTACCGGTCAGGAGCAGGACGGCATCGTCAGCGACGAAGACCTGGAGCGGCTGAAACTCGTTGTCCCCCACCGGCCCATCTGGTGCTTCAGCGCACCCGGCTCCGGTGCCCCGTGGTGGCTGGGGCCTCCGTTCGACCTCGGTGAGTGGTGCAAGCGCGTCCTGAACCTCAACCACCAGCCGATTGGCTACCCCATCGGGGGCTATCTCGGCCTGATGGGCGGTGACCCGTCGTTCTCCTACATCGACGTGGTCAACGCGCTCACCGACGAGCTGGACCGGCTGATCTCGGTCAACCCGGATCGTGACGACCCTAACTTCGAGATCTGGCTGTTCGGCTACTCGCAGTCAGCGGACGCCCTCAAGCAGGCAGCAGTGAAGCTGTTCGGCGACGGTGGGAGATACCAGAACCTGCGGCCCCGAATCAACGGGCTGGTTCTCTTCGGCGACCCGGCGCGTAAGCCTGGGCCGACGAAGGTGGGCAACAACCCACCGGGATCTGGTATCGCCCGCACGGTGACGTTCCCGAAGTGGTTGGAAGACCTGACCTGGGACATCGTCAACGAGTCTCCGACACCGGACTTCTACGCTTGCGTAACCGACAAGATCAGGCCGCTGTTCTACGAGTGGTTCGTTCGGGCTGAGACCGAGCTGCCGTTCGTGATCTACAGCGCCCAGATCATCATCCCCGCGATGCTGAATCTGGTGGCCCCGTTCCTGTCTGCGCTGCCCGGATTATCCGGTCTGGCAAGCCCTCTGGCTGTCCCGCTGCTGGCGCAGGCCAGCGGTGTCCCGGCTGCGATGATGAGCGGCTTGATCGGCGGTGTCCTGTCCTCGAAGGAGAAGCCCAACCCGGAGCTGGTCGAGTTCCTCTCGGTGCAGGGCATTTTGACCAGCCTGCCTGATCTGATCGCCCTGTTGGGCGCTCTACCGGGCATCGGAGTCCACGGGGACTACTACGCGCCCAAGCCAGAGTTTGGAGGCCGCAGCGGGTTGCAAGTCGGATGCGACATCGTCGCCGGGTTCCGACGCTGACCCTTACTTGACAATGGAGCACGTCGTGCCGCTATCAAGGGGAGGACGGCACTCGATTGGGAACATCCTCCCAGCGTGCTTCTCCTGTAACTCATCTAAGCGAGACAGATTCGTCACCGAGTGGCGGCTATGTATCCCCTCGCCACACCAGAGGAGAGGAAGATGCGATACCGAGGAGGTAATGGCGAGTTAGCCCCACAACCTCCACATACAATCGGCCCAACCTGGGCCAGGAATGTGGATGGGTCTTGGCATTTGCCTGAGAGGACCCTAGGTTGGGGCGTCCTCAACTGGTGGGCCGCGTACGTAAAGACGCCCGGTGGCGACCACGCTGGCGAGCCGTTCATGCCCACGCTGGAGCAGGCCCGCTTCACGTTGTGGTGGTACGCCGTTGATGAGCAAGGTACTTACTCATTCCGGGAAGGCGTCCTACGCCGACTCAAGGGCCACGGTAAGGACCCGTTCGCAGCGGCCCTAGCCCTGGTCGAGCTTTGTGGGCCAGTCGCTTTCAGCCATTTCGATGGCGGGGGGAATCCTGTAGGAAAGCCGCGTCACGCGGCTTGGATCACGATTGCGGCTGTATCCCAGGACCAAACCAAGAACACGTTCTCGCTGTTCCCGATCATGGTGTCGAAGCAGCTCAAAGAGGACTACGGGCTGCTCGTCAACCGGTTCATCATCTACTCCGAGGCCGGGGGCCGGATCGAGGCTGCGACCTCGTCGCCCGCGTCGGTCGAAGGTAACCGCCCGACGTTCGTCATCGAGAACGAGACCCAGTGGTGGGGAGCGGGACCCGGTGGCGAGGTCAACGACGGCCACGCGATGCACGGGGCCATCGAGGGGAACCTGACGAAGATCCCCGGCGCTCGCCGTCTGGCGATCTGCAACGCCCACATCCCCGGCAACGACACCGTGGCCGAGAAGGACTGGGACGCCTGGCAGGACATCCAGGCTGGCAAGGCCGTCGACACAGGGATGCTGTACGACGCCCTGGAGGCTCCCGCTGACACCCCGGTGTCCGAGATCCCATCGCAGAAGGAAGATCCCGAGGGCTTCGAGGCCGGCGTAGCGAGGCTCCGCGAGGGCATCGAGATCGCCCGAGGCGACTCACATTGGCTCCCGGTGGACGAGATCGTGATGTCCGTCCTGGACATCAAGAACCCGATCACCGAGTCACGGCGCAAGTTCCTGAATCAGGTGAACGCCCATGAGGACTCGTGGATCTCGCCGAACGAGTGGAACCGCCTGGCGCTGACCGACCCGCTGTTCGCCCTGAAGAAGGGTGACCGGATCACGCTCGGGTTCGACGGATCGAAGTCCAACGACTGGACGGCCTTGGTAGCCTGTCGGGTCCACGACGGCATGTTGTTCGTGATCAAGGTCTGGGACCCCGAGAAGGGTCCGAACGGAGAGGTCTCCCGCGAGGACGTGGACGCCACCGTCCGCTCGTGCTTCGAGCGGTACGACGTAGTGGCGTTCCGGGCCGATGTCAAGGAGTTCGAGGCATACGTCGACCAGTGGGGCCGGGACTTCCGCAAGAAGATCCAGGTCAATGCCACACCAGGCAACCCGGTGGCGTTCGACATGCGCGGTCAGACAAAGCGATTCGCGTTCGACTGCGAGAGATTCCTGGACGCCGTCCTGGAGAAAGAGGTTTGGCACGATGGCAACCCGGTTCTGAGGCAGCACGTCCTCAACGCCCGCCGACACCCAACAACGTACGACGCCGTAGCGATTCGCAAGCAGAGCAAGGACAGCAGCAAAAAGATCGACGCCGCTGTCTGCGCGGTGCTCGCGTTCGGTGCGAGACAGGACTTCCTGATGAGCAAGAAGAACCTAAGCCGTAGAGCGGCGGTGATCATGTAATGGCGCTCCCTACGCAGCAGAAGATCGACCCGGAAAAGGCACGGGATGACCTCCTCGAAAAGTTCGAGGGGTCTCAGAATGCCCTGAAGGACTCGAAGAAGTACTACGACGCGGAGCGCAGGCCCGACGCCATAGGCGTGGCCGTCCCACCGAACATGCGGGATTTGTTGGCGCACATCGGGTATCCCCGGTTGTACGTCGACTCCATCGCGGAACGCCAAGAGGTGGAGGGGTTCCGGCTGGCTGGGAGGCCAGACGCGGACTCCGAGCTGTGGGACTGGTGGCAGGCCAACAACCTGGACGTGGAGGCCCCGCTGGGGCACACGGACGCGCTGATCTACGGCGCGGCGTACATCACCATCTCGATGCCAGACCCGGCGATTGACCTCTTCGTTGATCCCCAGATCCCGATCATCATGGTCGAGCCCCCCACGTCGCTGTACGCGGAGATCGACCCCCGGACGAGGCTGGCGACCCAGGCGATCCGGGCGGTCTACAACGAGGACCAGAGCGAGATCATCGCGGCCACGTTGTACACCCCGGACCAGAACATCCAGTGGCTCAAGCAGGACGGGGCCTGGACCCCGATCTCCACGATCAGCCACGGCCTAGGCCTGGTACCGGTGGTGCCGATCCGCAACCGCACCAAGGCATCCGACCTGTACGGCTCGTCGGAGATCACCCCGGAGCTGCGCTCGATCACCGACGCAGCGGCCCGCATCCTCATGGACATGCAGGCCACAGCGGAGATCATGGCGATCCCGCAGCGGCTGCTGTTCGGTGTGAAGCCGCAGGACATCGGTGTGGACCCCGAGACCGGCCAGAAGTTGTTCGACGCCTACGTCGCTCGCATCCTGGCGTTCGAGGATCACGAGGCCAAGGCCCAGCAGTTCACTGCTGCCGAGTTGCGGAACTTCGTGGAAGCCCTCGACGCAATCGACCGGAAGGCAGCGGCCTACACGGGCCTGCCGCCGCAGTACTTGTCCACCAACTCCGACAACCCGGCTTCGGCAGAGGCCATCAAGTCGTCTGAGTCCCGGCTGGTCAAGAAGTGCGAGCGGAAGAACCTGATCTTCGGCGGGGCCTGGGAACAGGCCATGCGGATCGCCTACATGGCAGCCAAGGGCGGGCAGCTTCCCCCGGACTACTACCGCATGGAGACCATGTGGCGGGATCCTAGCACGCCGACGTACGCGGCCAAGGCCGACGCGGCGGCGAAGCTCTACGCCAACGGCGTGGGCATCATCCCGAAGGAACGGGCTCGCATCGACCTCGGCTACTCCGTGGAGGAGCGGCTGGAGATGCAGGAGTGGGACAAGCAGGAAAGCCCTGCCCTCCAACTCGCTGGCATGTACGGAGCACCGAAGGCAACCACTGCTGGTGCTTCCTCGACAGCGCCTTCTGCGGCGAAACCGACTGCGACCCAGACGGCTAGCCCGAAGACGTGAACACCGACGAGTATGCGGCCCAACAGGCTGTCATCTCGGCGGCGATAGCCCGGTACACATTGACGTTCGGCCAACTGTTCTCTCAGCCTAAGCTGAGCGTGCAGGAGTGGTTGGCGCTCTTGGGGTTTCTGTATCCCCAGGTCGAGTTCCACAGGGAGCAGGCGGCACGGCTGGCGCGGGAGTTCTACGACTCCCAGCGCGAGCTGCACCACCCCAACCTCCCACGGAACGACCGGTACCTAGAGGGCTACTCGTTCGAGGGATTCGTGCGAGACATGGAACCGGCGCGGAAGAGGATGTCCCAGGCAGAATCCCCTCAAGACGCCGTAGGCCAGGTCGCAGCACAAGCCGTTCGGGCGGTGGAAAACGCTGGCAGGCAACAGATCATCCACGCGGTGCAGGAAGATACGCTTCTCGCGCTCAAGCAGGAGGACGCCAAGGCGAACTCCGAGGAGCACGTCGTCCGGGGCTGGGCTCGGGTAGCCACAGGCAGGGAGACCTGCGCCTGGTGCCTGATGCTCATCTCCCGTGGTCCCGTCTATCTCGGGGCCGAAAACGCCGGTTTGGACCTGGCTGACGCCGAGGTGGCGAACCTCTGGAGACAGTCCGGCGGAGACCTCAAGAGGTTCTTGTCCGAAACAGAAGGACACATGGAGCAGTGGCATCCCAACTGCGACTGCAAGGTTGTCCCGGTGTTCAAGCTGGAGAGCTGGCCTGGGAAGGCAGAAGCGGATCGGGCTCTGGCGCTTTGGAATGAAGCGACCAGGCAAGCGATCAGGGAAGAGGAAGAAGACCCGGATCGCACGCACACCTACGGGAAGAACAAAGGCAAGACGTTCACCCGAAACGAACGGGCGCTCAACGCCCTTCGTCGCCAGCTTGCCGAAGGCAGGCTGGACCTCTCCGAGTTCGCCGCAGCGGCGTAACTCAGATCCCGAGTCCTAGAGGGACTCTCAACACGCCCAGGAGGCACAAGTAATGTCCGACACCCCAACGACCCCCGAGACCCCTGCCGCTCCCGCCCCGGAGGCACCTGAGAAGCAGGAGACATTCTCTCGGGACTACGTCGAGAGCCTTCGCGCTGAGGCAGCCAAGTACCGCACCGAAAAGAAGGATGCGGTCGACGCGGCCAAGGCCGAGGTCATCCGTGACTACGAAGGCAAGTTGGCCGAAAAGGACACGGCGTTCACTGAGCTGAAAACGAAGCACAGCGAAACGTCTTTGGAGCTGCTGAAGCTGAAGTCGATCCTCGAAGCGGGCATCCCGAGCGAGGACGTGCTGGAGGTTGCAGCTCTGGTTCAAGGTACCGACGACGAGTCGGTCAAGGGGAGCGTCGAGAGGGTCAAGGCCCTTCTGGGCAAGTCCCATGCAAAAGACCGGTTGGTCGACCCATCCCAGGGTTCGGGCAGCCACGTCCCTCTGAATGGTGACCCTATTCTGAACCTTCTCAAGAGCGCCGTAGGCGCTTGAGGGTCCCTACCAAATAAGGAGATAACAAATGCCTACTCCGGCAACTGGGGCCACCGTGCCCTCCGCCCAGATCGCCAAGACCGGCGACTTCTCGGCGTTCCTGAAGCCCGAACAGGCTCAGGACTACTTCGCGGAGGTCGAGAAGACCTCCATCGTCCAGAAGGTCGCTCGCAAGGTCCCGATGGGTCCGACCGGCATCACCATCCCGTTCTGGAACGGTGCGGTGAACGCGCAGTGGATCGGTGAGACCGAGCGCAAGCCGCTCACCAAGGGCAGCTTCGACCACAAGGAGCTGGAACCCACGAAGATCGCCGTGATCTTCGCGGAAAGCGCCGAGGTCGTGCGTGCCAACCCGCTGAACTACTTGCAGACCATGCGGACCAAGATCGCTGAGGCCATCGCCCTGGCGTTCGACAACGCTGCGCTGCACGGGATCAACAAGCCCACCAAGTTCAAGGGTTACCTGGCTGAGACGACCAAGACGCAGTCGCTGGGCACCAACGCCTACGATGCTCTGGCGGTCAGTGGCCTGAAGAAGCTGACCGACGCCGGCAAGAAGTGGACCGGCACCCTGCTGGACGCCACGACGGAGTCGATCCTGAACGGTTCGGTTGACGCCAGCGGTCGTCCGCTGTTCAACGAGCCGGTCTACGCGGGACAGGCCAGCCCGATCCGCGAAGGCAGCATCGTCGGTCGTCAGACCATCGTCAACGACCACGTCAAGAACAACACCGTGCTGGGATTCCAGGGCGACTTCACCCAGGTCATCTGGGGCCAGGTCGGCGGTCTGTCATTCGACGTGACCGACCAGGCGACTCTGGACTTCGGGCAGGCCAACGCCTCGACTGGCGTCTGGGAGCCGAACCTGATCTCGCTGTGGCAGCACAACATGGTGGCTGTCCGTTGCGAGGCTGAGTACGCCTTCCTCGTTAACGACACGGACGCCTTCGTCAAGCTCACTGCGTGAGCCTGACTTGACACCTCCCGAAGGGAGGGGCTTCGGCCCCTCCCGGAGGGCGGCTCAGATCAACACAGACGCACGAACTTAGAGGAGCGGTATAGATGACTACCTACGCTGACGCCACCGACGTGGCGGCGCGCTGGGGCAAGGACCCAGGCTCCCTTGACACCGCCCTGACGAGCCTGATCAACGTACGTCTCGCTGACGCTGAGCGGATGATCAAGCGTCGCATCTCAGACCTCGACACCCAGGTAGCTGACGAGGACTTCCTCGCTGAGCTGAAGCGGGTCGAGTCCGAAGCCGTTCTGCGGCTGGCCCGGAACCCCGATGGATACGCGTCCGAAGGCGACGGCAACTACCAGTACATGCTGATGCAAGAGATCTCCTCGGGGAAGCTGGAGATCCTGCCCGATGAATGGGACAGCCTGGGGGTCACCACGACCGGGTTGTTCTTCATCGACCCGACCACGGTGAGGGCGACGTAATGGCAATCGAACCGGAGCTTGTTCCACAGACCCCGGTGGTTATTGGGGGTCGTTTGTTTGACCCGAAGCGGTGCGTTCACGGCGAGGACTACGACGGAGACGCTAACGGCGAGCACCACTGCGTCCACGACTGGCGGGTCTACTGGGGAAACCAGAATCGGGTGTCCCGGTGAGCCTGCTCGACCGGGGCTCGATGTTTGAGCCCTGCACGGTCTACCCCGAGATCACCGTCACCGACGCTGACGGGAACACCATCACGAAGGCGTCGACCACAGGCATACAGACGCTGGCACGCTTTCAGATCCAAGGCCAGTCAGGTACCGCCAGCCGGCGGGCCGAGCAGAACGACGAGGGGTTTGACACCGAACGGGTCTATACCGTCAGGTTCCCTAACTCGTTCACAGACAACCACGGCGAACTTGGTGCCCAGGCTGTAATCGAGTGGCGCACCGACGCCAGGGGCCTACCGGCCCGCTGGCAGATCTTCGGAGATGTCCAGCGGTACCGCGGCAGTCGGCGGACTGCCCACGTCGTTTACACCATCAGGAGGGCCTAGTGCCCAAGCTGATCAGCCAGAAGGCGATGAACACAGTCGTATCCCACCTCGACGGTGTACGGGACGCTGTCCACGACGAGGCCAAGGGCATCGAGCATGCGGCAGATGCGAATCTGAATGCGGTTCGCGGGACTACCAAGTGGCAAAAAATCTACGGCCCAGGCCATCTCACGTCGGTCTCCTCCTCGCGGGGCGAGGTCGACTCGTTCGCCAACTTGCACGCCCCTAACCCGATGGCTATCGAGTTCGGGCACTCACCGTCCGGTGTGTTCGGCCCAGGAGGCCGATACGGGCACATCAAAACGAAAGCCCCCGAGGGGCTCTACATCTTGCACAAGGCGGCAGGATTCGGGTTGGAATAGGAGCAGGGCATGGCCACGAAGACACCCAAACTAGCTCGGGTGCAACGGATTGTCCTCCCCATCCTACGAGCAGAGTTCGCGGACTACGACCGCGCCGTGAAGGTCGGTTCCTGGACAGAGGACATCGACTACCGGGACTTCCCGATGTTCAACGTCAAACGCCTCGGGGGTGCGCGGAACCCAAGTAGGCCAACTCAATTTGGCAAGACTGTAATCGAGTTGACCGTGTACGACGTAGTCGACCTACCGACCACGGAAGACCTGTATGACTGCGCCCTGGAGGCGCTGTACAACGCCGTGAAAAAGCAGACACAGACCCCGGATGGGTACCTGTCGTCAATGAGAGAAACGATGGGGGCCACACTATTTGGCTCCCCGTTCCAGGACTCCTGGCGGGTTCAGGGACTCATCCAACTGGGGGTAAGACCCCCACGAACTAGATAGGAGAAGTGCCAATGGCACTAGATGACGACGCCGCACTGGTTGTAGCACAGGGTTTTGTGTTCCTCAACGACGTAGCCGCGCTGGCCCCGACACCCACCGAGGTCGACACCCTTGACACCGACACGTTCGGCGCAGATGTCCATAACATCAAGGTCAACACCGACGCCACCAGCGTCACGCTGACAGTCGGTGCCGCTAGCACCGACGACCTGGACCTGCCGGTCACGGCTGAGCAGGTCCAGAACGCCCTTGAGGCGCTGACGACTGTCGGCCCCGGCAACATCGACATCAAGGGTGTCTCGCTGACCGATGGTACCGGCCTGACGGTCGGCTTCATCGGCGACAAGCTGGGGACTACCTTCACGGTCTCCGGTACCGCTACCGGCGGCATCAGCCCGAATGTCACGGTCACCTCGGTGGCCACTCCGAACGGCTGGATCAACGTGGGGCACACCTCGCGTGAGGACCTGCCTGAGTTCGGGTTCGACGGCGGTAAGAAGCAGATGAGGGGCTCATGGCAGCGTAAGCGGCTGCGCGAGGTCGAGTCTGGTGACCCGGCGGAGGACTCGCTGAAGTTCACGCTTGAACAGTGGGACAGGGAGTCGCTGGCGTTGTACTTCGGTGAGGACGCCGCAGACACGCCCGGTGTGTTCGGTGTGTCCGGGGACTTCGTCCCGGTCGAGAAGTCCGTACTGGTGATCCTGGTTGACGGTGACGCCCGCGTCGGCTTCTACGCCCCGAAGTCGCAGATTTCGCGGGACGCCTCGATCAAGATGCCGCTGGACAACTTCGCTGGCCTGCCGGTGAAGGCGACGTTCCTGAACTACGGCACCCGCCGTCTGTATGACTGGATCTCGCTGGACCTCCTGTCCTGATCCAGGATTGACAGCTAACGCGCTGGCCCCATAGGGGCGCGCTCTGAGCCCCTCGGCGGATGGCCGAGGGAGCGCCGCTGTCCGATAGACCGGGGGAGGGGTTTACCTTGGCGGGCCTGGCCCCTCCCCCGCCTACCGCTGCCACTAACCAGCCTAGTTTGTGCCCGCCAACCAAAGAAAGGTCCGCTATGACAAACGTATTTACCCTTGACTCGTTCCGCGAAGAGGTCAAGAAGGGCTTCGAGCCGTTCGTGATCGGACTTGCAGACGGTTCCAAGTGCGAGCTGCGCTCCACGCTCCGGTTGTCGGCTGAAAGCCGCAAGACCGTGAAAGACAGCCTCAATGCGCTGTCAGAGCTGGACACAGACGACGACAGCCCCGAGACGATAGACAAGGTTATCGAGCTGGTATCGAAGGTCTTCTACGCCGTTGCTGACAAGCCGGCGAAGCTGCTCTCGGACCTCCAGGACCCTGACAAGCTCATCCAGGTCGCGCTGATGACCAAGGTGTTGGGCGCGTGGATCAGGGAAACCCAAGTGGGGGAAGCTTAGAACTCGCCCGCCTCATAGACGAGGCCGGCGAGTATCTTATACCAGACTTGCAGCATTACTACGGGATTGACCTTCGGGAGTTGTTCGCGGAGGACAAGCCCTTATCCCCCCGCTGGGTGCTGATACACGTCTTGCATCTCCCTGTTGAGTCTGCGTTCGTCGCACAACAACGCGGTGGCGGCATGTTCAGAGGATGGGACGAGGGCCGCTACATGATGGCCAGGTTGATCGACCTTATGTCCATCAGCAACTGGATGTTCCTATGCGCCAACTCAGACCCAGACGGCCGGAAGCCGGAAATGCCAGAGCCGTATCCGATGCCGGACAACATCAAGATGAAGAAGCAGCTACAAGACAGGCCAGGGTCCTTCGGGTTCATCACCAAAACCCTGCTGGCGAAAGCGAAGAAACGAAAAGCAGCAGGAGGCTAGGCGATGTCTGAAGGCCAGGTAGTCGGCACGATCTCGATCAAGGTAACCCCGGACACGAGCAAGTTCCGCAGGGAACTGCACGCCGAGCTGGCTGCCATCGAGAAAGCCGAAGAGGCAAAGGTCAAGGTAAAGGCCGACTTCGACAAGAACGGCCTCACCGAGAAGGTGAAGGCCGCAGCCGAAGAGGCTGGCACCCACGTCAAGATCAAAGCCGATGTAAACACCGGGTTCCTCAAGGGCAAGATCCTCAATGATCTTCGCAACCTGTCAACCAAGATCCGGGTAACCCCAGACATCGACAGGTCGCTACTCCGTGCGCGGGGTGGGTTCTCCCGACGCCCCATCGGCGGAGGCGGAATCGGCGGTGGCCTTAATCAGGTGGCTAACTTCGGCTCGCCGGCCAACCTGGCTCTGATCGCTGCCCTGCTCCCTCCAGCGTTGGCCATCCTGGCCCCCGCGCTGGTGTCGCTCCCCGCGATGATCGCGGGTGTGGCTGCGCCTATCGGCGCTCTGGCGCTTGGTATGGGTGGGCTCAAGAAGGCGGCTACCGAAGCTGGCTTGGCTGTAGAGCTGAAAGACAAGAAGGGTAAACCGACAGGTAAGTACGGGGTTGGGCAGGCTCTGGAAGAGATCCAGACCGGCGTGTCCGACGTTTTCGAGAAGGGGTTCATCCCTATCTTCCGCCAGCTCCTCACTGTGGCGCAGCCTGTCACCACAGCGATGAAAGGCGTAGCGCAGGGGGTTGTGAACCTGACGCAAGGTTTCGTGGACACGCTCACGTCGCCCGCAATGGTGAACCAGATGAACACGCTGTTCGCCAACATCGGTGGCGGTCTATCCGCTGCGGCACCGGGTATTTCGTCGTTCACGACGGGGCTGATCAACCTGGCCACCCAGGTGTCCACACACTTCCCCGGACTGGCTGACTGGTTCAACAAGCTCGGCGAGAAGTTCTCCAACTGGGTGACCAAGACCAGCAAGGACGGGACGCTCGACAAGGCCATCTCGTCTATGCGCCCGGTGCTGGACGCGATCATCGGGTTCGTCGGGAAGCTGGTCGACGCCGGCCTCAAACTGGCGGCAGACCCGAAGATGGGCAAGAGTCTCGGCGAAGTCCTGAATGGGCTGAGCAACTTCATCACCAACGCACTCCCCGACCTTACTGCGTTGTTCAACGCGATGGCACCGCTGGTCGGCCTGCTCGGTAAGGGTAAACCGGGCACCAACGACGCCCTCAACCCCGGTCCCAAGCAGAACGACCCGACGCAAGGCGGGAAGTTCGGGAAGCCGCTATTTCCCAATCTTAAGCTGGATGACCAGAGCCTCATCAACGACGCCAAGGGTATCGCGGGCTGGTTGGATCGCAACGTCGGCGGGCCGATAAGCAGGTTCTTCGAGGGCAAGACACAGCTACAACAACAAGGCTTGGGCGGGCAAGACTCGTTGGTCGGTAAGACCACCAACGCGCTCGGCAATGTGTTCACCGGTAACAGCCAGTGGGAGAAGGACCTCGGTAACGGAGCAAGCCAAGCGTGGGATGGTGTCGTCAACGGTGCCAAGGATCTCGGTGGCAAGATCACCGGGGCGCTTAGCGGCCTTCCCGGACAGGTGAGCGGCATCTGGAACAGCATCGCAGACTCAGCCAAGTCGGCGTGGGACTCGATCTACAACGCCGCGCAGTCCGCTATCAATCAGGTGATCGGGGTCTTCCAGGCACTGCCCGGTCAGATCATGGGCATTTTGGCAGGCCTTGGGGAGCAATTGTTCTCGGCTGGTGCCAGCGCTATGGGCCGTCTTGCCGAGGGAGTTAAATCTGCCGCAGGCGGTGTCATCGGGGCTGTCAGTGGAGCCCTGGGTGGTGTCCTCAACCTGATCCCCCACTCGCCAGCCCCCGAGGGGCCGTTCTCTGGTCCAGGCTGGAACAAGTTGTTCACCGGTGGCCAGGCCATCGGTAACCAGTTCAACGACGGGCTCAAGGACGGCTTCCAAGGGGTTGTGTCGCAAGCTACCTCGCTGATTGGTCAGGTCCAGGAAACGATGACCCAAGGGGTTGTCCCCCCTGGGCTGCGGAGCAACATCAAGCAGGAGCTGAAGGCCATCGGCCTTGAGTACGACCAGCTTAAGTTGCAGCGGGATCAACTTGCCCCTGGTGACAAGACGGGCCGCAAGGCGATCACGGACCAGATGAAGCAGCTTCAGACGCTGCGTAATCAGCTTGGGTACCAGTCGGACCAGATCGGCTATGCCGGGAAGTACGGCGGTGGCCAACAGGGCGACTCGATGACCGAAGCGGCCCAGATGATTACAAAGGGGCTGGCGCAGGTGCTGGACATGGGCAAGGGCTTCGCTATGGCGAACATCACCCAGTTTGAGCAGGACCTCGGAATTTCCGGTAAGGGAGCTATCCCGACGATAGCGAACATCGGTATGGGTTGGCTGACGCAGATGTTCGGCAACATGACCTCCAGCGCGTTCGGACTCGGCGGCGGAGGTTCGGGGGTCAACATCCAGGTGAACTCCGTGGACGACGCGCTGGCCGCACGCCAGAACATCATCAACAAGCAAGCACTGCAATACGCCGGTCGGTAATCCGACCACAACCTAGAGACGACCCCGCCTCGGCGGGGTCGTTTTCGTTGGGAGGTAAGGAATGCACGACGACACCGTCGTAGAACTCGAAGGTGTAAACGGCGAGTGGTTCACGCTGGCAGGCCCCGAAGCGGGGGACCGCGGCATGCACCTCGGTACCGGCGTCAAAGGTCTGTTCGATCCGCCCGTGAAGGTCGTCTACGAGGAGCCTGGCAACTACCCTGGTGCCCGGTATCTGAGCCACCGAATCCTGCGCCGGGACATCACGTTGGCGATCCTGATCTTGGACGACAAGAGCGACCCGTGGGCCGGCAGGGACAGCGAGCTGCGTAAGGCGCTCGCGTACGACCGTGACTCCTACATCCACATCACCACCCCGGAGTCGGGGCACCGGAAGTTGAAGGTTCGCCTCGGGGACGCCCCGGACGTGGACCTTGAGACGGACCCGCACCTGGGCTCCATCGTCGTGGTGAAGCTCCTGTTGATCGCGGGAGACCCGTTCTGGTACGAGGACGATGTTGTCTACGAGGCGGTGACCAAGCAGGACACCCGCTTTACACCTCCCCCGCTGCCGTGGATCTTCTCTAACTTCCCACAGGAGACCATCGTCATCCCCACCGGCCCTGAAGTGGGCAAGGGCGGGCTGAATCCGACCGACCAGTACATCTGGCTCAAGTGGTCGGTTCCCGGCTCGGAGCAGCCCGTTCCGGGCCTCCCGTGGCCATTCCCTCCTGGCACCCCGGTCCCCTGGGAGACAGCGCCGTTCACGCAGTGGGTCATCCCGGACTACTCGTTCGAGGACCCGCAGTACGAGAACCGCCGGCTGAAGCTGCCGGGGCTGATCTACAAAGAGAATGTTGTCGTTGACACCGATCCCAGGGTTGAGCAGGTCTCATCGGAGACCGGCTCCCAGGTCTGGGCTCGGATGAACGGGGTCAGGTTCCGCCACCCGGTGCCGCCCTACACCAAGGGTAGGGACTTCGTCGTCACCGTGGCCGGGTGTGCCCCAGGACAGATGGTCACGCTGCGCGTCCCGCGTCCGTGGTCTAGGCCGTGGGGGCTCGAATGATCGGGCTGAAGTCCCGGGAGGACCACGAGGAACTCTGGAAGCTGATCCAACAGCGACGGGCGAAGATGGAGCTGGCCAGGCTGGCTCCACCGCTAGTCCGTTTGTGGGATGGGGATTTCAACCTCCGGGGCGAATGCGTCGGCTGGCGAGACATCGACTACGAGTTCATCGAGAACGACACAGGCGTTGCCACGATTCAGCTTTCGCTGGATCACTACCTCGCCAAGTGGGTGATGAACTTCCGGGGCCGCGCCAAGCGCAACGTCGTCATCACGATTGACAAGCAGGGCTCGCGGTGGTCCGGGTTCATGGATCACTTCACCATCAAGAAGGAGAAGGGCGGCGACCGCTACCTCGAAATCGTGTTCAAGCACGACTACGAGCAGGCCAAGCACATCCTTTGCTGGGCCAACCCCTTCTTGAGGCCAGAACTGCAGTTCCCCAAGCTCTGGACCATTTTCGGCCCTGCCAAGTGGTGTTTGCTGATGACGTTGTTCGTCAACATCCTGCGACTAGAAACGTCGCTGTGGACGTTACCTGATAACCCGCTCGATCTATCGGAATGGTTCCCGTTCTCGCTCAACACAGCGGTATGGAGAAACATCGTCAAGCCGTTCCCGTTGCTCGGGGACAACTCGAACATCACCATCGTCTTCGCACGGTTCAAGTCGTGGCACGAAGTTGCCAAGAAGACGCTCGAAGATGCTCAGCTCACCGTGGTCTGTCGACGGTACTTGGCGGGTGAAGACCCGCACCCGTTCCAGGATCTCCAAGGCGAGTTCAACATCTCGCTTCCCGTGATCGGGAACATCTTCGAGCAGTTGTTCTCTGTGATCCCGGTTCGGCACGGCTGTCTGGTCTGGGACATCGTGGACAACTCCGGGTGGGGTACAGAGACCGTCTTCGGCGGTTCGTTGTTGACGGGGCTCATCAGGGCCGTCGTGAACATCGCCTCTGACGGCTACACCGAAGGTGTCGACGTGTTCACCGGAGACCCGACTTTCCCTGGTGAGTACTACAACCCGTTCTTCCTGGGAACGTCGCCGCAGGCTCCGTGGGTCGTCTTCGAGGAAGGTCCTCTGACAGGGATCGAGTCCTCGGAGTTCACCTACTACGAGGCTACGGACACGTCGTTCGTCACGGGCGGGCACTCGATGCCCGGTGTGAACGAAGCGATCTCGGCTGGTGTGAACGCGGCAGGAGACTTCCTGACCTCGATCATCAACTCGTTCATGGCCGCTGGTGGTGCGTTCGGTACCGCCATCGACTTCCCGCCGCTGGGCGGGATCATGGACGCGATTGCCAAGATCATCTACGAGGACGTGTTCCTGGCGTTCATGGAGGTGCCGACCCTGCGGGCGGCGGGCCTGAGCCTGCCAATCGCCGGCCTGGAGAACATCGTAACGGGCCTCGGGGATTTCCACTACTACGAGGCCTGGGCAGACGGAGCCGACAGAGCGTTCACGCTCTCGGCGATGATGGCTGTCCGGGCGAAGATCTGGGCAACTCGGGCGCACACGGCCCACAAGATCAAGGTGGCAGACGCTGCCCCGTATCTGGTGGGAGAGAAGGGTTATGGCCATTTCTGGCTCGGGAACCGTGTTGGCACTTCAGTTATGGAATACCCGATCCCGCACACGATCTTCGTGGAGCGGGTCTCCAAGATCCGCTACGGCTGGGGCCGGGACGGCTCGCGTGGATGGCAGTTGGAGATCGGCTACCGGGAGCCGGAAGACCCGGCGTTAAAGGCGCTGGAATGGATTCGCACGATCAACTCCGGGCTCGGAACGCTCGGGGTGTTGTAACCGAAAGGCACCGCCATGCAGATGAAACCCATGCTCTCCCAGAAGGAATGCAACCCCGGAGACCCGGAGGAGCACTTCCTCTGGGCTCTCCGCAACCTGCCCTCATTCGCGGGCTCAGGGACGCTCACCCACTCAGGATTCCTGCGTCGGTGGTCAAAGCACCTCTGGGAGGCGGGTTTCGCTCACCGCGACTACCTGGCGAGTCTCGCCGACGAGGACGGCAACATCCACGTCAGCAAGCTCCCGGTGCAACAGATCCGATTCCAAGAAGCGTTCCGCGGGCCGCACCACCAGTACAACAACGCGGCCCGTTGGGTCCGGGCGGATGAGCCCGAGCCAGAGGTGTTCGTGGTTCCGAACATCCAGGAGATGACCACCCAGGAGAAGTACGCCTTGGCGTACCAGCTCAAGCAAGAAGGTGTCGTCATACCAGACCCACCGCAACCCGCCAAGGCAGAAGTATTCAACGAGGAAGAGGCTCAAGATGTCTGAGCAAGAAGACACCAAACCGATCGACGTGAGCGATCTCCTGGGACTGGATGATGACGAGGTTGAAGCCGCGAGGAAGCGGCTCCCCGATGCCGCCAGCGTGCGAGCGGGACTCGTCGCGGTGTTGATTTTCGTGGGCGCGTTCCTCGGTAAGCCCGAGCTGTCCCACAACCATTGGGTCGACGCACTCATCAGCGCCTACGTCGTCGTAGCGCCGCTGGGTCTGGCGTGGTGGATTCGTCGGCACACCAAGGATTCCAGCCCGGGAAGGCATCGGGCCTCGTGAGTCAACTTTTTGAGTGGGTCGCCGCTCTCGAAGGACCAAGTGGTGTGTTGGTCGGAATCGCGGGTACCAAGGTCTTCCAGCGTGCCAAGGAGAGGCGGGAACTGAGACTCTCAGAGGCCCATGAGGCGAAGATAGACGCCGAGGCTGCACAGATCATCGCCAACACCGCCGTCGCGCTCGTACAGCCGCTACAGGAGCAGATAAGCAAGCTCGACGGGCGAGTAAAGACGTTGGAGCGGGAGAACCTGGCCACGAAGTCCACTCTGCGGCTGGCCATCGACTACATCCGCGCTCTGCGCTCGTGGATCTTCCAGCACGTCCCGGACAAGACACCCCCGGTGCCACCGGACGCGCTTTGCATCCAACACTGATTGGAGGTTAGACCTTGACTACTCCGCACCAAGCAGCGCCGACCGACATCGCGCAGCTCGTGGGCATGGGCGCGTTCCAGGTTGGGAACGCGGCACAAAACTGGGGCCAACAGGTCACGGATACGTTCGTCCGGGTGTTGATCAACGGGCCGGCTGCGTCCCTGGGGGCGGCGTTTACGTCGTTGGAGCACTTCCTCGAAGAGTTTGGGCGCTACCTGTCCACGCTCCCCCTCGAAGCGTTGAAGATGTTCCAGGCGTTCATCCCCGGCGCGGTATCGTCCGCGTTCAACACCGTCTCGTCGGCGGTGTCCACGATCCTGAACGCGCTCAGCCTCGGCAACCTGCGGATGCTGCTGTCGGACTTCCAGAACTGGGTGTCGAGCGTCTACAACATCCTGGCTGCCGAGCTGCACCAGATCCTCGACATCATCATGGAGTACATCGTCACCCCGATCACAGGACGGGTGGCAGGCTTCATGGACTGGTTCAACAACCTGCGGTCTTTCCAGACCGGGACGACCAATGCCGTTGGGGGACTTGCGGATGGTATCGCCAACCTGATCTCTGGCCTCAACACCACTAGCGGCACCATAGACGAGGCGGTGAACGGAGCCATCGGGCAGTTCGGGTCCTTCCTGAATCAGATTCAGCAAGGCGTTACGGGCGCGATCAACGCGGGCCAGCAGACGACTGCGACTGTTGTGCAGGGCGCACTCGACGGCGCACGGCAGAACATAACCAACATCCAGAACCAGATTGCTGCGCTGTTCGGCATGGTGCCCAAAAAGACAACGGCCATCGGCGCTTCACACGTTGATGACGTATCGACCACGACCACGGTCAGTTCCAACGACTGGGGCTCTAAGTGGACGATCCTCGGTGCCACGGGCACCACGCACCTCGATGGCGAGAAGCTGGTATGGGACGACTCTGGCGCTGCTGCCCGGTACGTCTTGGGCCGGTACGACGACCAGACGCTGGGCACATACCAGACGGTGAGGTTCACGCTGGCGACGTTGCAGGAGCAGCCGCTATCAGGCGGCAACCCTTGTAGCAACATGCTGATCGCCAACGCGACGCTGGACTTCTCGGAGTTCGTTTACGCCGAGTTCTTCTGGAACAGGATCGACATCGGCTACTACAACGGCGGTGTGGAGGGCTGGGACAACCGGTCGAACTACCACGTCCTTGCATCTCACAACACGAGCACAGGGGGGGCTTGGCCCCTCGGTGCGTGGTCGTTAAAGTGCGGCACGGAAACGTCGCCGTACCAGTACATCATCTCGTTCGGGCCAGGAGACGGGGCTCAGCAGCTCTCGTACACCGACACGGCGATGAACGTCCCAGCGGACAGCAGCCACCGGTATGCGGGCCAGGCTCTGTTCTCGACCAGCCGGGGATCTGGAGAGTCGACCCCGGGCAGCGTCTCGTTGTGGCGGGTGGACGACACCAACCCCACGGCGATGATCGGCTCCGGGATGCGTGCGTACCGCACGTCGACCACCCCGGTGACGATGAACTCCACTACGGCGGGTTCTATTGTCCCAGGCTCATTCTACGACAACCTGGAATACTGCTCAGCCGACATGCACTGGGATGCAGCGACCTCGACGCTGACGGTGGATGAGCCGGGGATGTACTTGGCTACCGTGTGCCTCGGCTTCACCCAGCGGTACTACAACTGCATGACGCAGCCGCTGCTATTCCGTAATGGGTCGCTCTACCTTTCTGGTGATAGCCGGGAGGTCATGGGCACCTACTCCAGCGGGACCTCCGCTGCACAGGTACCGCAGCGCGGTGTGTGGTTTACGTTCCCGGTTCGGATCATCAACCCAGGAGACACAATCGCACCCGGCTTGTGGTCGCAGAACCTGGCTGGCACCCCGGCTCCTGTCGCCGTCAACGTAGGCGGAGAGAGCACCGGGACTGTGTCCTGGTTCTCTGTGGCTAAGATCAATCCGTAAGGATGGAGGGCCTATGGAAAACAACATGTGGGAGGAAGAGTACGCGCCTTCTGCTGCACTACTGGTGACCGAGCAGGTGGCTAACGAGCTTCCGGTTTATCAGCCCCCAAGCCAAAACAGCTAACGCTGGTGCGGCCTTGGACAGAATCGCCCCCCTCGGGAACAGACGTTCCTGCGGGGGGCTTTTCTGCGTTTTCGGGGATGTGCGCGGTCGTGATGTCGAGCACCACTCCGCTGGGGCCTACCGTCGAGACCTTAACGGATACCTGCCACTTCAACAGGAGCTGCCGGCGCGACGCGGCGTCGGTGGCCCGCTCCCACAGCTCGCCGTACGTCTCGTCCAGTATCCGCGTCTCCCACCGCGCCTCGGACGGTGGGATCTGTTCCAGCTCGGAGATCCTAGAATCCAGCGCCTCCAGTTGGCCCAGGAGGCGCGATCTCACGGTAGCTGAGGTGGTTGTACCCAAGAGGGGGGTTATCTCGTCTACGGCCCGTACAGCCTCGTCTAGCTCGGTTTGGTGGTTTGAGGCTGGTATAAACACCGGTTCCACCACCGGAACGTCTGCATAGGCAGCCAGGAACGCCTCGCCGACAGCTTCCTCCAACTCCTCGGCTTTGACCGAGTTGACCGGGTGCCCGTTTCGGCACACGTAGTAGCGGTAGGCGTCGTAGACCTTACGGTGGTACATCCGGCCCCCGCATACCCCGCAGAGAGCAACCCCGAGTAGCGGTGAGGTCTTCCGGGTCCGGGTACTCGACAACACAGACCGCCCCTCCAGCTTGGCTTGAAGCTGGTCCCACAGATCTTGGGAGATGACCTGGCGGCCCTTTCGGATCGGCAGACCGCTAGCGTCCCTGACGGTTACGCCCTTGTGGGTCGTCACACCGAGAAGTGCGGGCGACCGCAGGATTCGCCCGATGTTGTTCGCTGTCCAGGCGTGCCCTCTAGGCTCCCGCCCGGCGCGGGCCCGGATGTAGTCGGCAGGGCTCAGCTCGCCCCGGTCGTTCAGGCCGTCTGCGATGGCGCTTAGCGATTCCCCCGCTAGCACTTGGTCTATGATCGACACCAGCACCGCGGCTGAGTAGCTGTCCGGCACTAACTCCCACCCACCGTCGTCGCGCTCGACGGCCTCGTAGCCGTAGACCGGCTTGCCGCCCGTCCACCTGCCCAGCTCTCGCAGTTTCTTCTGCGAGGCTCTGTTCCTGTCGCTGATAGCCTCCAGCTCCCCCTCGGCGATGGTAGCGATGACATACGCGATCAGACGGCCCATCGGGGTGCTGAGGTCGATGCTGTCGTTGACGCACACGAGCGTCTTCTCGTTTTCGAGGAGCCAACCGAACAGGTTGCCCATCGGGATTGCCCGCCGGGAGATCCGGTCGAGCTTCCACGCGCACAGGATGTCCCAGTCGTGTTTCTTCTCGTTCAGCCAAGGCCCCAGGGCCGGGGTTTTGAATGGGTCCAGCGACCCGGACACGTCGAGGTCTTCGGCCCAGCCGACTATCTCGTGGTCGTTGCGCCGGGCCCAGTCCTCGATGATCTCGCGCTGGCGCTCCACGCTGGTACTCTCCTCGGTAGACCGAGAAAGTCTCACTCTTCCCAATACACGCATGTAGAGACCGTATCACGTTTGAACAATGCAGCCCGTTTGAGTCCGCGATGGGGCAGGATTATTCAAGCACACATACTAATGTCTGCATGTGTTAGACACAAAAAAAGGGGCCCCCGACCAGGCTGGAGGGCCTGGCAGGGGGTTTCGGTATCATCGGTTTGCTGCGGTTACAGCATCTACCATCGCGTACAACGTGTCGTACACCTTGTGCGGGTCTCGGTGGACATCCTCGTCATCGACCCGGAAGTACGCGGTGTGGGCACGTCCCTCTGTGTTGACCCGGACGGTGTGCCGGTTTTCCTCGAAGTCGGGCCCGTCTTGGTTGCTGACTGTCGCTTCCAAAGCCATCTTCCTTAGTTCTCCGATCTGATGATGTGGTCCTCGTTGGTGAGGATCTCGACGGTGTGCCACAAGGACTCCAAGGTGCGGCCAAACCTGGCCTGCCGTTCTTTGAGCAGGTCGGACAGGGTGTATCCCTTCCGGGGCCACACCACGTTGGCGATTCCCGCCGCCTGGATCAGCTTTGAGCAGTCGGTGCAGGGCTCCCTGGTGATGTAGAGGGTGGCTCCGATGAGGTCTTCCCGGTCGCAGTAGAGGAGGGCGTTTGCCTCTGCGTGGACTGCAACGCAGCGAGTTTCGCCCGCTGAGTAGGAGCTAACTCCGGGTACCGCCTGTGAAGTTCTCCGAGGACAGTCAGAGCAGCCACGAAGCCCACTAGGAGCCCCGT
>Ga0078972_1008104_pt1 | contig 22445 bp, 18 predicted proteins | sample YelNatPaOPGAMG01_FD_67568 | JGI IMG/M metagenome (GOLD analysis project Ga0078972, IMG submission 67568) | Hot spring thermophilic microbial communities from Obsidian Pool, Yellowstone National Park, USA - OP-RAMG-01 (SPADES assembly) (version 2) | ecosystem: Environmental > Aquatic > Thermal...
ATCTTTCAGCAAATCTACGCTGATGAATATATGCTGGCTAAATTAGCTCTTAATCTACAAAATTTAATTTGGTCGGCATATATCATACCATTTTCCATAAAATCCCCCCTTTATCCCATAAGTTCTTTGGCGATAAATTCAAGCAAGCCCATATATTTTCTACATACAAGTTTTATCAATTTACCAACAGGTTCAAAATGCTAAATCCGCATTTTTATTGCCTTTTATAATGAACTTTTCATATTTGTCACCAAAGAACCTAAAAGTCTAAGTTAATAAGGTGCCTTTAATATTGTTAATTCTTTTATGAACTGATAATGCCTTAAATTTCTTGTAACTAAAGATGTTCTAAATTCCAAAACAATTGCTGCAATAATTGCATCAGATATGTTTAGTCCGTGTGAAAGCGAATATTTGCGGAGTAGTTCAACAGCACGTCGTGATGCTATTGTTGTAATCGGGAGACGCACAAATTTGTTTTGTATCAAGAAAAGTTCTATCAGATTAACTTCACGCTGATTTAATGCTCCTCTGATTAGCTCCATCACATTTATATCGGTAGTAGAACGTCTTTCCAAGGGAACACTTTGTATATAATCTGTAGCTGATTTTATACCACGAAAATGGTCAATCAATATATCTGTATCAAAAGTTATAAACGTTTCCATTCTCGTTCCCGAATATTGTTTACCCATTGAACAGAGTCCTCCATATCTCGTCTTTGAGACCACATACCGAAACCAATTGAATCAAATTTTTCAGAATAGTGCTGATTTAGGTCTCGCAAGTATTCACTTATGCCTCGCCTAATTATTTCATCGGGAGAAACACCGAATTCAATTAATAGTTGTTCCAATTGATTGACCAAATCATCTGATAATTCTATTGTTTTCATTCTTATCACCCTTTAATTTGTAACCAAAATGACCATCGTAAGATCATCGTTTAATGGGACACCTGAAGAGAAATCACAAACAGCGTTGTATATATGATCTAATAATGATTGTGCTTTGATTAGATTTTGGTTATCATTTATATATTCCAATATAGTATTATGAAGCCTCGTTTCTCCGAACATTTCTCCGTTTATGTTTTGTGCTTCAGTCACGCCATCGCTATAAAATATTACTATATCACCCTTGTTTAACTGTATTTTTTCTTGGGAATAAACTGCATTCTTCATCACGCCAAGAACGATTCCACCAATTTCAAGCGATTCTGGTTTGGAATTATTATGTCTGTAAACTAATGGATGATTATGTCCTGCGTTGGAATAGGTGAAAATTCCCGTTTTTTTATCCAATATGCCATATACCATAGTCACAAATCTGCCCGATTCAGTGTAGCTATAAAGGGCGTTATTTATCCTGTATATTACATCATTTGCGTTATTTTCTGATAATGCGTAGGCATGTAAAAGTCCGTGAGTATTCGCCATAAGTAAAGATGCCCCTATACCTTTTCCGCTTACATCAGCTATGGCTATTCCAAGATGATCTTCATCAATGTTTATAAAATCATAATAGTCTCCGCTAACCTCTCTGTTTGGAATAGTGATCGCTGATATATCATAATTGTCTATTTTAGGAGGAGATTCAGGGATCAATTTCACCTGTATATATCCTGCCACCTCTAATTCTTTGCTGACTTCCATACGAAACTTGCTTTTTTCTATAATACCTGCAACATGAACCGCTATTATTGAAAGAAAACTGACATCAGTTTGATCCCACCTTTTGGGATTCAAAGTATATACACCTATAACACCAATTAGCCTATCCTGTGCCATCAAAGGCATTGACAAAACGCCTTTATAGGTATGATTTTGATATTCTATTTCATTACTTGTGTCTTCAATTGCTATTGCAAGGCGTTTTTGTGCTACATGTCCAGTGATATTTTCACCTATTTTAATGCGATCTTCAAAGTTATCTAAGATCAATCCACTTTCTGCACTTAAAACAAGTTCTCTATTGTTTCTATCCAAAATATATATTGAGCAAGCATCAACTTCCAATAACTGCCTTGTCCTAGTGGCGATTGTTTTTAACATATCTTCCCAGTTTAATTCAGAACCCGCTATCATGCCGATTTCGCTTAGTGACATAACTTTAAGGGCATAATGCTGTTCTAAACCAAGACTTATATATAGCCTGTTCATCCAATTCATTAAAAGCGTGACAGAACCACTAAATATCGCAAGAATATCCATTAACCTTTTAAGTTCCCATTTGGATATTGCTCCAATTCTCTGGATACTATCTCTGAGTTTTTCTTTGCTAATTCTACTAATTTCAGATAATTCTGTTAATTTATTTTCTGTGATTGGCACTTCAAAGGCTGGATAGCATCCGCCTGCAACACCGATGATTTCATTGTCTAATATTAAAGGCAGGGCAAATCCAATAAGTCCGCAATCGCATAATGTGACTACTGAACATTGATTTTTCATCACCTCTTGAACACGCTCAGAATGAGACATAGCACAGATTTTTAATCCTGTTGGAATGCTTCTAATGAGTTTGCACAATTTTGGATAAAGTCGGTCAGAGTCTTGTAGTTTCTCTCCCGAACTATTAACAACCCATAAAATAGGCGTTTTTAGAACGTTATCAAGTAAAGCCTGAATTTGCTTCCATCCAGAACTTGCCAAAAATTCTTTAAGAAAATCATCAGACATTTTGCATTTTCACCTTCATATTATTTAGCCACAGATTCACACTAACTTTAACTGAAGCAGTCAAAGCTAAGTAGTTTTTGTTGATACTTGACGTTTGGATTTCGTTCCTCAGCACGACATCTGCTTTTTCCATTTAAGAAAATTGTTTAATTACTGATCCTAAGTTTCAAATATTGCTTTTTTATCAAGGAAAAATATCAGTAAGGGTCATCTATTTTCTCTATTTATGTTTTAGTTTTACCGATTATAGATGAAAAACTTCCCCCTACTATAAACAGTATGATAGCTATTATCAAAAACATTTGTAGATATCCAAACTTGGCTATTATTAGTCCTGATATAATCGGACCGGAAGCATGTCCCACATCCATAATAGTGCTCATAACGCCTAATGCCGAACCATAGGATCCAGATTTTGCTAAGTCAGATACAAAGGCGGCGGTTGAGACGGTTACTGTTGATAGACTTATGCCAAAAAGCACTGATGCTGGTATCATTGTCCAAAAACTTTTTAGAAAAGGTATCATGCCCAATGCTATGGCACCTGTGATTAGTCCCATACTTATCATCAGGCGTCGTCCATATTTGTCTGAAAACCTGCCCATAACGGGTTTGGTCAATGTAGTGCCAATAAGTTGAATGGTAAAAAGTGCTCCAATCAAAGTTTTTTCCATGCCAATGGCTATGCAATAAAGTGGCAGGAATGTTTCAAATGCACCAAATGCCAAATATTGAATAGCTTCAACACAACTTGTAACCATAATCCCTCGGTTCTGGGTGATCTCTTTTAATCCTCTACCCATATCTTTGATCCTAACAGAAAATCTAACAACATTTGATTTTAGCTGGTGCTTTATGGGTATAAAAATTGATAGGAGGAAGGCAATAATTCCAGCAACTCCACAGCCAAAATATACACTTTTGAATCCATAAAGGTCTATTATGACTCCGCCAACTATTGGTGCCAAGGATCGCCCCACAAGTGTTGATGATGAATACCAACCCATGTTTTCACCGCGCCTTTTAAGAAATAAATCAGCTACCAGAGCCATCGCTACCGGACCAAAGATAGCAGTAGCGAAGCCGTGATATATCCTAACTATGGCTAATTGCCAAGTGGATTTGACCAAAAAATAAAAAAACGGTGCAGATGCAAATACAAAAGTAGCCAATAAAATTACCCTTCGCCTACCATAGAAGTCAGAAAGAACTCCAGCTGGCAAACTGGACAATATCCCAACAACTGTAGATGCAGAAGCTATAAGACCTATGGTAGATTTAGATGCACCCAAACTCTCGCTAAACAATGGCAAAACTGGATTTTTGGAGATAGTAGAACTAAATATAGCGAACATTCCAGTTCCACATAATAGTATAAATGGGGAGACAAATTTTTTCATGATAAGTTTATCCAAACTATAAAACAATAGAACTAAAATGAACTCTTTTGCGACATAGAACTACCTTTGAGATTACCCCAACATACCGATAATTTACCATATTGACAGACAGATTGGGTTTTTAATGGACTTGACTTGAGCCAAGGAATGTAGTCTATTTTTCCTTCTATGGTAGAATTATTCGGACCATTAGGATCACCCCAGTAATTTCCTTTTGCCTGTATCGTCAATCGTCGGTTCATGTTTATTATCACAACCGGATTACTTATAAAGACATTGAGACCAGGATCATCATCTATTCCCATATCTGGGTTACTCTCTTGTGTGGAGAATATAGCAACCTGATTATTTTCTATCGCGTTTCTTCTGATCCTTGGAGAAGATCCTATAATCTCTATACCTATGCTGTTCTTTCTTATGATATTCCCTGTTATTGTGATATTATTTTCAGATGACGATATTCGGATGCCTGAACCTGTATTAGTATTTATATCATTTTCTTCAATAAAAGTTGTCAGGGAATTCTCAACTTGTATACCTACCTGAAAGTTTTCAGTTATAAAGCTATCTTTTATAATCAGTTTTGAGGATTCTGAGCCGATACCATGGTGATACCCGAATATTTTAGTATTTTTTATCGTTAAAAAGGCTCTACTACAATATATGCCAAAGTGTGCATTATTGCCTTTATCCCCTCTTATTGTTAAACTTTCAATTATAACGGGACCCGCATTTTGCACAACAATTGATCCCTTGAGCGCTGTTTTTTCCTGTCCAGAACCGCATAATTCTATGCTTTTATTGATCATTATATCTTTCTTGTATTCTCCATCGGAAATAATAATAATATCTCCTAAATCAGCTTTATCAATAGCTTCTTGAATGTCTTTGAAATCTTTTGGAATATTGATTGATTTTGATAAACTGCTTACGCATACAATAAACAGAATGTATAAAGTTAGAACTATGTATTTCATAGCTGGACATTTCCCGAGATTGATTTTATCAACTGATCAACTCATATCTTTTATTTTTGGTATCCTTTGCAAAGCTTTGCTAACAAGTGAGATGGTATTGTTGAGATCATTTATATTCATTAAGCCGACAGGTGAATGTATATATCTGACAGGCACAGAGACCGTAACAGAAGGCACTCCACCTCTTGACAAATGGATCGCCCCTGAATCCGTTCCACCAGTTATTGTTCGCTTGAACTGATAGGGTATATTTTCTCTTTTTGCAGTATCTTCTAACAATTTGACCAGTCGCCTGTCGCTAATGAATGACCTATCCATTACAGTTATTGCTGGTCCTGCACCCATATTAGTAGAAGGACTGACATCTCGTTTCATCGGAGTATCGCCAGCGGTTGTCCCTTCAAGAGTGAAAGCATAGCCAGGATTGACATTATAAGCAGCTATTGTAGCACCTCTCAAACCTAACTCCTCTTGAACAGTAAAAACGCCGACAATAGTAAATGGATAGGTATTTTTAAGCAACTCAATTAGAACTGCACATCCTGCCCTATCATCAAAAGCCTTGCCTCTGAGAATATCGCCTGATTGAACAAATTTTGTAGCAAAAACTGCGGTATCGCCAACCTTCGCAAGTTTATCATCTTTTGCCGATGCCCCGATGTCTATGAACATATCATCAGAAACGACAACACCTCTCCCTCCGCCAAGATGGACAGGTTTTAAGCCAATAACTCCGGGAGTTTTATTCTCGCCTATATAGACTTTTTTTGACAACAATACCCTGTCATCAATACCACCAATCTTTTTAAATCTGACAAAGCCATTATTTTCAACTTGGTCAATGAAAAGCCCTACTTCGTCTATATGTGCAGAAAGCATGACTTTTAAGCTGTTATCTCCGCCTTTTTTTAATGCAAATAAGTTCCCCATTGAGTCCGTTGTAACCTCGTCAACTAATGGAGTAACTTCATCTTTTATAATTTGACGGATCTCTTTCTCATTACCAGATACGCCGAAAGCATTTGAGAGTTTTTCTATAAGCATTTGAGTTCCTCCTGAAACTTTGAATCAAGCCTTGCTATAAATATGCTCAAAAGCTCGGCACATCTTTTTATGTCATCGAGCTTTAATGTCTCTACTGTGCTGTGCATATTCCGTAGCGGAATTGATATTAGCCCGGTTGGTATTCCAGCCCTACTGACTTGAAGCGAATAAGCGTCAGTTCCACCGGGATACGGATCAGCCTCTATTTGATGTGGAATTTCGTATTCTCCTGCAAGGTCGCGAAATCTCTGCGTGATCTTTGGATGGAAGTTTGGTCCTAGACCGATTGCGGGACCTTTTCCAAGTGGATATGCTTTACGTTCAGATATACCAGGACCATCACCAAATGTTACATCAATAGCTATCGCTATATCAGGCTGTAGCCTGAATGCTGTTGTCCTTGCACCAAGACCAGAAACCTCCTCCTGTGAAGTTGCGATAGCATAGACGTCCCAGTCATGTTTTCGTTCTTTTAGGCGACGCAATGTCTCAACTAATACGGCAACTCCTGCTCGGTCATCCATCGCCATTGATGATACACAACCGTTGCTTAGCTCAGTGAATTCGCTTTCAATCCTGACAAGTGTTCCGACATTGACTATATCTTCTAACTCCTCTTTTTTTCTGCCTGTGTCAATATATAAGTCTTCCATTTGAATAATTCTTCCACTTTCTCCCGGCTCTTGTAAATGAGGAGGCTTTGCACCTATAACACCTTTTATAGCCTCTTTTCCAAGAACGGTTACAGCTTGTCCCGGCAAAATAGTTACATCTATCCCTCCGACTGATGTAATGCGAAGAAATCCGCCATCTTCTATCTTTGTTACCATCAAACCTATCTCATCAAGATGAGCCGCTAACATAATGCTATGACGTTTTTCTCCTGTCTGATCGCCTCTTTTTAATGCAATGACACTTCCGAGTTTATCAATCTCTACTTCATCAGAATATTGCTTTAAGTGCTTCATAGCTATTTGCCCAGCATCCATCTCATATCCAGATATGCCGGGTGCTTCGGTCAATTCTTTTAATAATTCCTTAATTTCCAATTTTGCCTCCCTTTAATATAAAAACTATAATAAAGACCAACTAATCATAGTAACTTTTCATAGATGAAATATTTTTGAACTCCTGATATATTGCTTGAGCTATTGATATGATAATAGAAGCCATCGGAACAGCTGCCACTAATCCTAATAACCCTAATGTTTTTCCGCCAATAAAAACGACAAAAATCGTCACCAAAGGATGAAGATCAACGCTTTTTCCGACTATAAAAGGCACTAAAATCATATTGTCAATAAATTGCAAAATACTGAGAAAGATCGCAGTTATAACACCTTGAAATATGCCATATTGATATATAGCAAGTAAAACTGGCGGAATGGCGATCCCAACAGGACCTATATAAGGGATAAGATTTGCAAATCCTGCTATACTGCCAATTAATAAGGCATATTTTATACCTAATATTTTTAAACCTATTGCGGTTAGTATTGATAATATTATAGATTCAGCCAATTTCCCTCTTATAAATCTACCGATCCTAATATCTATGAGATGTAATAGATCAGTGCTTACTTCTTTATATCTTGATGGGACTAAACGTAGAATAACTTTTTTCATTTTGTTCCCATCTTTTAGCAAAAAGAAGACGATAAATGGAATAACGAATATTGATATTATAACCCATGCTATCCTAGTTCCATAGCTGGTAATTGTTTTAATCATTTGCCCGATATAATTCAATATCCACGATGCAATATTGCTTACGCTATTACTTATGTCAAATTGTGATTTTAAGTCTATGTCTTTAAGTATCGGTATCGCTTCGGATAACTGTTCTTGAAAGTCTTCAATGCTTGACATTATATTTTTTCCAAGTTCAGGATTGCTCAAATTATCTTGGATACTGAGTTGAAGGGTAATAAGTTCGTTCCAAAGCATAGGGACAAACACCACTACGCAGACTACTGTTATTGCGACAAATGCAAGATACAATATTCCAACGGACAAAGTTCGGTTGATTTTTCGCCTTTCTAAAATTTTCACCAATGGACTAATTATATAGGAAATCAGAAAGGAAAGCACAAAAACGCCTAACACCTGCCGAATATAATACATAAGCAAAAACATAATAGTAATGACAATAATGGAACTAGAAATCGCGATAATTTGTAAATAGAGTTCCATTTGCCTGTTTGCGACAAAATGCACTTTCTCTTTATGATTTTCTGTCTTATTTATTTCTTCGTTCATATTTTAACCTTAAACTTCACATCCTTACTAAACCATACATTTTTCTTATGGAAACAATCTTTTCGGTAACATCATCAGGGACATTATCGTATCGGGAAAATTCCATAGTGAAAAAGCCTCTTCCTTGCGTCAATGACCGAATTTGTGTTGCGTATTTAAACATCTCTGCCAATGGCACTTCCATATTTATTGCTTCTCCGTTAACTCTGCTTTCAATATTATGGATTTGTGCCCTTCTTGTATTTAAGTCACCTAAAACCTTTCCTAAATAATCCAAAGGCACAATGATTTGAGCTTTCATTATAGGTTCAAGAAGAATAGGGTTACACTTTCTAATTGCTTCTGAAAAAGCCATTGAACCTGCTATCTCAAAAGCCATATCTGATGAATCTACTTCGTGGAATGATCCACCTATAAGCGTGACCTTAATGTCTGTTACAGGATAGCCTGCAAGTGGTCCATTTTCGCTTGCACCTTTTGCTCCTCTTTCTATTGCTGGTGCAAAATTAGCTGGCACTTGCTCAGCTGGGGCTTCATTTACAAATTGGAAACCTGACCCTCTTGGAAGTGGTTCTAATTTCAGCAATACATCGCCGTATTGACCTTTTCCGCCAGATTGTCTGATATACTTTCCTCTTCCTCTGTTTGTGCTTGTTATTGTCTCTTTATATGCAACTTGTGGAGTTCCAATATTAGCCTTGACGCCAAATTCCCTTACCATTCTATCTATCAATATTTCAAGATGGAGTTCTCCCATTCCAGATAATATTCTTTGCCCTGTTTCGTTATTTGATGTGACACGGACAGTTGGGTCTTCTTCGGCAAGCCTCCTTAACGCATCGGTCAGTTTGTCTCGCTCTTCCTCTGTTTTAGGCTCTATCGCAACAGATATAACAGGTTCAGGAAAATGTATAGGTTCAAATACTATTGGTTTAGATTCATCGCAAAGAGTATCGCCAGTATATGTCTCTTTAAGACCGATAACAGCTACAATATCGCCAGAATATGCCTCACGTATTTGCTTACGTTTATTTGCGTGCATTTGTAATATTCTGGATATACGTTCTTTAACCTTTTTGCTTGCGTTATACACATAAGAGCCTGTTGTCAAAGTGCCTGAGTATATTCTCAAAAAGACAATTTTTCCTACATCTGGGTCAACTGCAACCTTAAAGGCAAGTGCGGAGAAAGCAGAATCATCTATCGGTTGACGATAGTCCTTTTCATCTGTTCCCGGAATAAATCCCTCAGTTGGGGGTATGTCAACAGGCGATGGCAGATAGTCAACAATTGCATCAAGAAGCGGTTGGACACCTTTATTTTTCACCGACGCACCACATAAAACAGGAAACAGAGTTCCTTTCAATGTTGCCCTTCTAATAGCGGATTTTAGCTCATCAACGGTTATTTCCTCTCCTTCAAGGTATTTTTCCATCAATTGATCATCTTCATTAGCGATGATTTCTAATAGTTCTGTTCTATGATGATTAGCTTCATCTATCATATCATTCGGTATATCCAATATGTCATAAGTTGCCCCAAAGTCGTCTTCATGCCAGATAAGAGCCTTCATTGTTATAAGGTCTATAACTCCTTTGAAATCTTCTTCACGACCGATTGGCAATTGGATCGGGAATGCGTTAGCTTTAAGCCTATCCTTCATCATATCAATTGCACGGAACATATCCGCAGCAACTCTATCCATCTTATTGACAAATGCAATTCTTGGAATCTTATATCTGTCAGCTTGATGCCAAACGGTTTCCGATTGAGGCTCAACTCCGCCAACACCGCAGAAGATCGCCACTGCACCGTCAAGCACACGAAGAGACCGCTCAACCTCAATAGTGAAGTCAACATGACCGGGGGTATCTATGATATTAATAACATGATCTCGCCAAAGGCAGGTAGTCGCAGCAGAGGTGATGGTTATTCCTCTCTCTTTTTCCTGTTCCATCCAATCCATCTCTGTTGTGCCTTCATCAACTTCACCTATCCTGTGTTTTTTGCCAGTATAATAGAGGATTCTCTCAGTTGTTGTTGTCTTTCCAGCGTCTATGTGAGCCATTATTCCGATATTTCTCGTTCTTTCTAACGAGTGGGTTCTGGGCATACTAAATTCCTTTTCCTAAAAACTGAATGCTTAAAATGAAAATAGCCTAATAAAAAAATAGCCTAATAATTACAACAGAAGTAAGATACAATAATATTATGTATACGTCAAGGATTTTTATTTTTGAGTTAGGAGACTCTGAAGATCGGACATAGATTCGGACAATTTATTATCTAATTAAATTATATAGGGAAATCCCTCTAAATCTCCTTTTCCAAAGGGAGACTTTTATGGTTTCCCCCTTTAAAAAGGCATCTTCCTTATCTTTCCCCCTTTGAAAAAGTTTTCAAGGGGGATAAATGGGGATTTTTGAAATGTTTGGAAAAATTTAACTTTAGCAAAAAGTATTATTTCCACTTATTTTAGGAAATGTCCGAACTAATGTCCTAAGCTCAGAGGAAACTAACTTGACTATATTATCAATTAATGATAATATTTGAATATAAATTTATTTCAGTTTTTTGTGTGCAAAATTCATCAAGAGCGAATGGAGGTTGTCATGTTTTTCAATTTTCTGATAAGTGTCTATTTTACTGCCTTTCCATCACCGCCGGGGAATTATATTAACCTTACAAAAGATAGTTTTGCTGGATCTGAGAGTTTTCGTCAGGGACAAAAGATAGTAGGAACTTACTTTTTTTATTGGTATAATATATATACGAAAGAACATTTTATCAATCATGACGGAAGTGATGCGTTGGTAGATCATCCGATCACTAATGATGATTATAGTTACTCATCACCGAATTGGTGGGCAAGAGAAATGCGAGACGTCAAATCCGCAGGAATAGATTTTATCGCACCCGTATATTGGGGCGTTCCGGGATACGATTCATGGAGTTTTCAAGGCATTACAAAGATGGTTGAAGGATACGATATACTTCTTAATGCAGGCGAATTGCCACCAAAAATCGGTTTATTTTATGATACCAGCACATTGCAACATAATCCTCCGGGGACTCACGTTGATCTTACAACTATGGAAGGCAAGCAATGGTTTTACAACACAATTCGTGACTATTTTTCATTAATACCTCCTCGGATGTGGGCAATGATAGATGGTCGCCCAATTATATTTCTTTATTCCGCAGTATTTGCTAAAAAGCAAGACCCAAAAGCTCTTGAATATGTTTATAAATCATTTGAAAATGATTTCGCCTGTCGTCCTTATATAGTAAAAGAAGTCTCTTGGCAAGGCTATGCTGATGCTACTTACGCATGGGGAGGTGCTTTGGGACCTCAATGGCATGATGTCCTTGCTTTAGGACCGGGTTATGACCATCATGCAGTTCCGGGAAGACAACCTTTGGTCAGGGATAGGGAAGATGGCAAATTCTATCAACGTGCATGGGAGTCTCTACTTGCTAAGCCTGTTAATGAACGTCCCGATATTGTGATGGTTGAAACTTGGAACGAATTACATGAAGGAACTGATATTGCTGAAACAAAGGAATATGGGAGAAAATATATAGAGATGACAGCTAAATACTCTGCCAAATTCAAAGAAGGAGCAAAACAGTAGGGAATATTGTCGTATAAAAGTCTTGTTGCATAAATATAAATAGTTTTTAATTCCTTTGTTAGTAAAGTTTTCTTATTTTTTGCCGATATTTAAGAGGTGATATTTATGAACAAGATTTTTATTATGATGATATTATTTAGCTTTGTGTCTTCTGTATATGGGTTATCGCTTGATAGCATTAAACTTCCCCCAGGATTTGAGATCAACGTATATGCGGAAAATGTATTTAATGCCCGTTCTATGGCTTTAAGCCCTAATGGGACTCTATTTGTTGGAACTAGGAGTGCAGGAAACGTCTATGCTATAATAGATAAAGACAAGGATTTCAAGGCTGATGAAATAATCACTATCGCATCTGGTTTGCGTTCGCCGAATGGTGTTGCGTTCAAAGATGGATCGTTATATGTAGCTGAAATTAGCCGTATATTAAGATATGATAATGTTGAAGCGAACGTGAGAAATTTGCCTAATCCAGTTGTGATAAACGATAGTTTTCCGACGGATGAAGCACATGGTTGGAAATTTATACGTTTCGGTCCTGATGGTCTGCTTTATGTTCCAGTAGGAGCACCATGTAACATCTGCGAAAGAGAAGATAAGCGATATGCGTCCATAATGAGAATGAACTCCAATGGTGGCGGACTTGAAATTTTTGCACAAGGCATTCGTAATACTGTCGGGTTTGATTGGCATCCTGATACTAATGAATTATGGTTTACAGATAATGGACGCGATTGGTTAGGTGATGATGTTCCCCCTGATGAACTTAACCATGCGCCAAAGCCTAATATGCACTTTGGGTTTCCATATTTTCATGGTGGAGATATACCTGATCCTGAGTTTGGCAAAGGGCGAAATCCAGAAGATTATACTAAACCAGCTATGAATCTTGGTCCTCATGTAGCTGCTTTGGGTATGAGATTTTACACTGGGTCAATGTTTCCAAGTGAATATAAAAATCAGATTTTCATAGCGGAACATGGATCATGGAATCGTAGTGTGCCTATTGGTTATAGGGTTACATTAGTAAGACTTAATGGCAATAAAGCTGTATCTTATGAAGTTTTCGCTGATGGTTGGCTACAAGGAAGAACAGTATTAGGAAGACCAGTAGATATTCAAGTGATGCCTGATGGTTCTTTACTTGTATCTGATGATTTCGCAAATGCAATATACAGGATTAGATATACTGGTGTGAATCAAGGAATAGACCATAAAAACAAAAAGACTTCGTTATGGGGTTATATAAAACAGGGGCAATATATTAACTGATAATGGCTACTAAGGATTATTATAATATTTTAGGTGTTAATAAAGAGGCGTCTTTTGACGCTATAAAGAAGGCTTATCGGTCTCTTGCAAAGAAATATCATCCTGATAAAAACCCGAACGATAAATTTGCAGAAGAGCGATTCAAGGACATTCAAGAAGCGTATAGCATATTGAGCGACTCTAACAAGCGTGCAAATTATGATCGGATGGTTGAGGCAGAAAAGCAGGGATATTTCTTTGATGATATGGATAGCTTTTTCTCTGGATTTAACACACATAGGGAAAATGCACAAGTAAAATTTGACGACTTTGGTGGATTTGGCGACTTATTTTCTCGTATTTTTGATAAAACAGATCGTTCTCGCAGTAAAACAAGACCTAAACGAGGTGCTGACATAAACTATGAATTGGCAATTCCTTTTGAAAAAGCTATACTCGGATGGGAAACAGTTATCAGTATAACAAGGGATGAGGAATGTCCGACTTGTCAAGGATCAGGGGCTCGTCTTGGGACAAATGTCCAGAAATGTCCCGATTGTGGGGGAAGAGGCAAAATTAAATTTACACAAGGTAACTTTTCTGTCAATCAAACATGTCCAAAATGCTATGGGCGAGGGATAATAATACCTGTTCCTTGCACAACTTGTAATGGTGTTGGTCATTTTCAACAAGTGCGCCGAATACCAATAAATATACCGCCTGGGATTGAAAATGGTATGAGAATCCGTGTCCCTGGGCAGGGTGAATCTGGTGTCTCAGGAGGTCCTAATGGTGATTTATATATCATTGCCAAGGTTATGGAACATAAGTTCCTCAAACGTCAAGGTGATGATATTACTTGCGAGATAACAATTGATTTCATTCAGGCAATTATGGGTGTTACTGTGGTCGTATCTACTGTTGATGGCAAGGTTAGACTTAACGTCCCAGCGGGAACTCAACCGGGGACTATTCTAAGGTTGAAAGGAAAAGGTATTAAAAAGGCTAATGGGGATGGAAATGGTGATCAATTGATTAAAGTAAATGTTTCTTTGCCAAAAAACATAACGGAAAAACAAAAGGAATTGCTCAAAAAATTTCGGGAAGAATAATGTTAATCACAATATAGGAGTTGAATATGCCAAAATACAAAGTTCTTATTGTTGACGATGAGCCAGATATTGTTGAGACATTATCTTTTATGCTTCAAGCTAGGAATTTTGATGTTGTAACTGCTTCTGACGGATTTGAGGCGTTATCAAAAGTAAAAAGCGAACGCCCAGACCTTGTGCTTTTGGATATAATGATGCCCGGTATGGACGGCTATGATGTTTGTGTTAAACTTAAAACAGACAAAGAAACTAAAAATATACCTGTAGTAATGCTAACTGCGAGAGGAGAAAATGAAGCAGTAATAAGAGCACATAAAGCCGGGGCTAATGATTATATCGTTAAGCCTTTTAGCTTGCCGACATTGGTCAGTAAGCTGAATAAGCTTCTTTATAAACCATAAAAATACGAAATTATCATTAAGTCAGTGTAGTTATCTCTGCTAATGCCTGATGTAACTCCTTCATGGTTAATGGTTTACTGATAAGGCGATCTATATCTTTTGGCATTTCGCCGGAAGCCTTCATAATATTTCCTAAACCTGTTATCATAATTACTGGTGTCTCTGGTCTCATCTGTTTGATATGATAGGCTAATTTATCACCGCTTATATCAGATATTGCTCTATCGGTTATTACAAGGTCAAAAGTTCCCGATCTGAATTTCTCCAATGCTTCCTTTCCATTGCCAGCTAATTCAAATTTATGTCCCCCCGCTGTCAAATATAGACCTAATATCTTTTGTATAGGCTCTGAATCATCTACAACTAATACATTAAGAGGTCGTAAAGATTTTTCAGGTTTTGATTCCTCAAATTCTAATTTTTCAGGCTTTGATTCTTCCTCTTTTTTTGGAGTGACTGTCCCTATTGGAAGGCGGATAGTAAATTTTGTCCCTTTACCTAATTCACTTTGGACATCAATTTTGCCGTCATGCCTTTGAATAGTGCCATAAGCGATCGCTAATCCAAGTCCTGTTCCAGCATCTTTTTTAGTTGAATAGTATAGTTCAAAGCATCGTCTTTTTGTCTCCTCTGTCATTCCTATTCCTGTATCAGCTACCTCAATTATAACGTCTTTTCCACCATCAACTTTGGTTTTTAGCGATATAGTTCCGCCTGTGGTAAGGGCATCTATGGCATTAAAAACTAAATTAGTCAATACCTCTCGTAGTTCATTTTCTTTACCGTTAATTAATGGAATATCTTGAAGATCGGTTAATACGTCTATTTTAATTCCTTGCACTTGTGCCTGAACTTTCCACTTAGGTTGAGTTATCAAGACAACTTGTTTGATCAATTCATTGATATTTACTGGTGAAAAGACTTCATCCTCATCTCGTTGACGATAGAACATCTTCAATCGTTCAGTGAGTTTACGTCCATCTTCTGAGGAGTTCTTTATCATCTTTAAGTAAGACTTTACTGTTTCTATATCATTTAAGATGTTAGGATTATTTAACATATAATCGCTTAAGCCTAATGTTACTTCCAAAACGTCGTTAAAGCTGTGTGTGATCCCACTTGCTAATTGTCCCATGTCGCGGAGTCGTTCTTGTTGTATAATTTTCTGTTGAGTCTCTTTTAACTCATCAAGAGCTTTTTTTAAGAGTTTATTTGCCTTCCTCAAATCTTTCTCTGCTTTTTTGCGTTGCTCTTCTGCTTCTTTTTGCTTTGTAATATCAATTAAACTTCCAATTAGACAATTTATCTTTCCATTTTCTTTTAATGGTCTGCTGGAATTTCGGACATAATGTATTTTTTGATTTTTATCTATTATCCGAAATTCATAAGGCTGGAAGTTATTTGAATTGGTGTTCAATGCGTCATAAAATCTATCTAAAACATAAGAACGATCATTAGGATATACGAAATAGCTAAAATGCTGATCTATAATTTCTGACGGTTTATATTGTGTATATTGCTCTACGGTTGGACTAATGTAAGTAATATAACCCCGAGTATCCATCATATATATAACTTCATTGAGATTTTCTATTAATGTTTGATATCTTTCCTCTGATTTTTGGTATGCCTGTAAACTATCCCTATATTCTAATGCTTTATTTATCCTATGCACTAAATTTTCATATATATCAGGCGATTGTTTCTCTACGTAATCATAAGCTCCTGCCCTCATTGCAGAAACGACATTTGACGCCGTCCCATAAGCGGTCAGGATTATACACTGTATTAAGGGTGAAATTTGTTTTGCAGCTTTCAGGACATCAATTCCGCTTTCTTCTGATTCCATATACATATCTATGATAGCAACATCAATTTCTTCTGATTCCAAAATTTTTATGGCTTCTGATGATGAATTGGCGGTGACGATTTTGTAGCTGTTTGCGAGATAATCAGAAAGTTCCTCTAATATTCCAAGTTCATCATCAACAATTAATATTTTCCCCATAAGATTTTCACTCCTTAGTTTACAGGAAGCAGTATAAGAAATTTTGCCCCTTCTCCATATTTCCCTATTTCCTTGATAGCTCCTCCGTGCAATTGAACATCTGTTGACACAATTGCGAGTCCCTGACCTGTGCCAGATGCTCTGGTGCTAAAGAATGGATAGAAAATTCTCTCTTTATCATTGTCCGATACACCTTTGCCGGTATCGCTAACTTCAATAGCAATAAATTCTTCATCAGTCGCAAATGATAAAGCCCTTTTTTCATCTTTTGATGCTAAATCGGTTCTTATAACTATCTCACCATCTTTTTCAACGAAGTAAGTAGCATTTTGTATCAGTTCCTCAATCGCTCTTGATATTCTTTCTGCATCTAATTTTATACTGGGTAATCCATTAGTCAGTTGTAGTTTAAGGCGTATTTTATCACCGACTGTCATTTTCATATCGTCTATGACTTTTTCTAAAACGGAATTGACATCTTCTCGCGATAAATTCAGATCAGCAGGACGAATATAATCTTTTATAGACCTGATGATAGCGTCAGCTTCTTTCATTCGTTCATCAAGCCTTTTTGTCAATTCCGAGATTTTTTCGTCGCTCAAATTCCCTGTATTCTGTAACAATTTCATCTGTGCAATTGGTCCTTTAAGTGCAAAAAGTGCATTGCCAATTTTATGTGCAGCTCTGAATGAGATCTCCTTCCATGTTTCACTTTTGGCAAGCCTTGTGGTTAAATATATCATCTCTAAAACAATGCCTATGCTTGCTGCTAATGTCTCAGAGAATTTAGCATCATCGGCGAAGAAGTCCTCGTCATTCTCCTTATCAAGGAGGACCATCAAACCTAATAATTTGTCAGCGAATTTAATTGGACATGCCATACCTTTTTGAGCGACCAATCCGTCAACAAATCTTAAGTCATCTTTTATATTGTTATTGATTGTGGTTTTTCCAGTTTTTATGGCTTCTGTTAGAAATTCATTACTATGAAATTTTGATATGGAACTTAATTTTATATATTTGCTTTTTCCTATTGATTCATCTGATAAGGTAAATTCTCTTATATATTCATCTTCTAACAATATCAATAATTTAGAGGGTCTAATGTTTGTGTTCAACATGCTTTGGATGTTTATCAAAATCTCACTTTGGCTTATTTTTCCTCCTGCTTTTTTCACAAAATCATATAATAAAGTCAACTCATTTTGGTAAGCGACTGAGTTTTCTATTATCTGTGCTATTTCTTTGCTTGAATCTATAATTTCTCCAAAGATTGCGTAGATTAATCTCTCTATTTGAATAAGTTTAGATTTTGATAGTATCTTGACGTCTTCAAGTAAATCCTCAGATAGATTATATTGTTCACGCAAGAATAATGGAGAAAAGAATAAAACTCCGATCAAGACCTCAGAAAAAGTCTCTTGTGTGATATCCTGAACAATTAATGGATATGCAACAGTAACAAGACCTGCATGACATTCCTGAACATAGGGCATTTGATAATTTTTAACATAATCAACAATGGTACTATAATGGTCGGAACAAGCGAAATTATTCTCCCTTACTTTTTCGCAATATTGGTGACGCCAAGGCGATTGATATACCAAATTTCCATAAGTGTCAAAAAGGGAGATTGTAACCCCTAAGACGTTTGAAAAAGCGTCTATAATAGGTCGTGCTTTCCTAAATATAAGTGTTTCAGTAAAGCGTATTTTTTTCTCATTTACATTTACGTTCATCATTTTATATATTTACCGACAACCTTCAATAACTCATCTGGGTTAAATGGTTTAGTAAGATATTCGTTTGCACCAGCTTCAAGGCTTTCAGGTATTCCTTCGGATTCTGACATAACTGTCAGCATAATAACTGGAATATCTCTGGTTGATAGATTATTGCGTAACTCTTTGCATATATCCGCTCCTGCATACGGGCTAAAAAGTCCAGCGGATTCTACATTTTTTGGCATCCTCATATCTAAAATAGCTAAATCTGGGTGTTTTTCAATAGCCATTTTTATAGCATCTTCAACATTCATAGCGGAGATCACTTCACATGGAATATCTCTCAATACCCATTCTAATGCGTAAAGGACAGATACATCGTCATCTGCGATCAAAACGAGGGGAAGCCTATCTTTTGAGGCTTTGTCTGACTCTGATTCATTCTTGATACCCATTAAGTCATCTCCTTTTTAGGCAAATCCAATGTAAATGTAGTTCCTTCGTTTAATTTGCTCTCAACGGTGATAGTTCCATTATGTTCTTCCACAAGCTGTTTTACGATATACAATCCGATACCTAATCCGCCCCGTTGCCCTGGTCTGTCCTCATCTCCTGAGTGATATGGTTCAAAAATGTGCTGTAAAGCTGTTTCCGATATTCCTATTCCATTGTCCTTTACCTTTATTCTAAAAACGCTTTTATGTTCCTCAATGCTGACTTGCACGAATCCACCATTTGGAGTATATTTGACAGCGTTATCTAAAAGATTGACCAAAATTTGTATAAGTGAATCCTTATCCGCTATAGTTTTTGCATCCTTTACATTTTCTTGCAACTGCATTTCAATGCCTTTAAGTTTGGCAATTGGTGTGCAAAAGTCTATTGCTGTTTTCAAAACGTTAGATAAATTAACAGGTTCTTTGGATAAAACGAGCCTTTTTCCTAATATTCGTGAAAAAGTCAATATTTTATCTACTAAACGCACATATCGCCACATCTCTTGATGTGACAATTTAGCAAATTCTCTTTCCTTTTCAGATATACTGGTAGAACGATTAACAAGATGATCTAAAAAAGCGATTATATGTGTAAGTGGAGTTTTTAATTCATGTGCTAAATTTCTGATCAATTCGTCTTTATCGGTTGCTGATTTTTTCAACTCCTCAATCAGATGTGCACTTTCAATGCTTGCTGCAACTTGGCTTACAAAAGTGCTTAATATTGACGCGGTAACATATTTGGAAAGCATAGCTAAAATTTGTTCATGCTCTTCGGTGAAATGATTTGGTTCATTGGATAAAATGTCTAAAACGCCTATGGGGACATTTTCAGCGATCAATGGAACAGCCAATTCAGACTGCATATTTGAATATTGCTCCATGTAGTCTGGGTCGCTATGTATATTGCCAACTCGTTCTATTCTATGTTTATTTAATGCCCTACTAATTATACCTTTTCCTTCTGGTATTTCAGTATAGACAAAGTCCTTTTTTTTGTAGGTTACTAAAGCTCTTTTCGCTTCGTCCCAAAGGAATAAGTTGCCTGTGTTAGCTTCGGTCAATTCAACGACACGATCAACGACAAATTGGATAATCAATCCTATATCTTTATAACGGCTGATCGCAACTGCTATATCGTTAGTGATCTTCATTTGCTCAATTGAGCGACGTAAAAAGAACTCTTTATCAGCTAACTGAGAGATGGCGTTTGCAGTTACAGAGATAAGTTTTTTCGCCGAATTTATCTTTTCTACTGAAAGAATTGGAAGCATAAGGATGCTTTCAATAAGTGCATTTGTATTTTTGGAGTCTAAATCAAATTCACGAGCGTATTCCTGTATCTGTGTGATATTTATCTCTGATGATTTTTTTCTCTCCGCTAAGATAATAGCGATCGGCTTTTTATTGACAATTATAGGAGAACCAAATACCTCTATTATAGGAAGACAATCATATGTCCCATTTTCACTTCTGGATAAAGCGGGAACGATTGTTCTTAAATCTCTAATATCGCATTGTTCACATTTTTTTATTTTATTTTTTATAAATCTATCACAAATTGGCAGATAGCGGTTTTGTTTTCCTAAAATATAAGTTCCGTCATTTTTTAAGATATATACAGGAATTTCTAAAACTTGCGTTATACTATCAAGATGTTCCTGTATTAGAGATGTTTCAACTAATTGATCAATAAAAATAGTTTCAGCCATCATTTTATCCCTTTGATTGGCTTAATAAATGCTCTATAGTTTTTTTGAGTTCATTCTGATTAAAAGGTTTTGTAAAATATGCTTCTGCACCAGCTTCTATTGCCTTTGACCTATCTTGTTCAGAACGGTTAGTCATTATGATGACAGGTATATTTTTGGTCATAGGATTGGACTTTACATATTTGCAGATCTCAAATCCCTCATTAAATCCCGTAGGTGGCATCATTACGTCTAAAATAATTAGATCAAAAATCTCCTTTTCGGTCATAACGCGGGCTGAAAATCCATCTTGGACCTTAACTATCTCATAATCTTCGCCGAATATGAATTCAAAAGCGTATAAAAAAGACGGGTCATTATCGGCAACCAATATTTTTATTTTTTTATCATCCATTTAATACCCCCTCAGTAGATAATCTAAGTTTGCTCATTCTTTTGTTCAGCTATGGGTAAGAAAAAAGTAAATTTACTCCCTTTGCCGATTCTGCTTTCAACGGAGATTTTTCCGCCATGGGCTTCTACAATAAATTTTGATATTGAGAGTCCCAAGCCGGCGCCGCCTTCTCCTGTCTGTTCAATATTTTCAGCACGGTAGAATTTCTCAAATATAAATCTTTGTTCTTTCCTAGAAATTCCTTTTCCCGTATCCGAAACACTAACATAAGCCTGCCCGTTACTACGAGATGTCTCTACGTTAATACTTCCGCCTGAGTCAGTATATTTAATGCCATTGACGATAAGGTTAATTAGAACCTGTTTAATCAAATTACCATCAGCTAAGACGACAATGTTTTCATTGTTTGATTGATATGCAAGTTTAATGCCTTTTTGTTCTGCTCCTTTCTGAAAAAGTATTATAACATCATTTATAATATTATTCAATACAACAGGTGACTTTATAACTTTTATAGATTCTATTCTGCTCAATTCCAGATTTGTCATAAGATAAAGATTGTTAATCATATTTTTATATCGCTCAATTTCGTAATTTATGACTTTTAGTGCTTCTTTTACCTTTGGTTCTGGTGGAATTCTATTTTCTAATCCGCTAACTAACATCTGTATTGGTGCTAATGGTGATTTGAGTTCATGGGCTAAATTTATAACATATTCTAATCTCTGTTGATTTGTAGCCTCCAAATCTAATATATTCATTATTTGATAGTTGAATCCTATAAACATAACTAGGGAAAATGGGAAGATGCCTATTTGGGCAGCGATGAAGGCTACATCTAATGCAGGGGCAGGGATCAACAAACATACTCCTACAAATAAACGTTTTATAATTTTTAATCGGTCTGGTCGTATTACTGAATATGCACTTCTTAAACGAAAAGTAGCGTATAAGATAAGTAATAAATAAAATATCGGGAAACCAAATACTAAAATATCATTTTTGGGATAAAATTTATAAACGAATTGACCGTTAATATAACGGTCTACCAATTCATTATTGAGGGCATGGAAAATTGAAATAAATACAAATATTATTGGAACAATATACGCAATTTTATACTCCCTCTTTTGTATGTTTGCAAATGTCAATAAAAAATCTAATAAAAGGACAGCACAAAAAGTTCCCATCACGATTAGAACGGAAGCAAAACTGACGATAATATCATTATTGAAACTAAACAAAAGATATATGCTAAAACAATAAATACTATAAGTAACACATAACCATATAAATTTTGTAGCGGATGGATTTCTTTTGGGTTTTTTATAGATAGAGTAGGCAATGAAAA
>Ga0078972_1006696_pt1 | contig 22440 bp, 24 predicted proteins | sample YelNatPaOPGAMG01_FD_67568 | JGI IMG/M metagenome (GOLD analysis project Ga0078972, IMG submission 67568) | Hot spring thermophilic microbial communities from Obsidian Pool, Yellowstone National Park, USA - OP-RAMG-01 (SPADES assembly) (version 2) | ecosystem: Environmental > Aquatic > Thermal...
TCTCACATGGATTTATTGTTGGTCCATTAAAGCAATTTAAAGATTTTGCAAATATTCTTGCCAGTGATGTTTTACCAACCCCTCTTGGTCCACTAAATATATATGCATGATGAATGCGTTTCTTTAAAATTGCGCTCTTTAAATTGTTAACAATATCTTTTTGACCTACTACTTCATCAAAATTTTTTGGTCTGTATTTTAAAGAAAATGCTATGTATTCCATATTAAAAAATTTTTAATAATTTTAAATATTAACGGAGAGGTGGGGATTTGAACCCCAGGTACGCTCTTTCGAACGTACAGCGGTTTAGCAAACCGCCGCCTTAAACCGCTCGGCCACCTCTCCAATTATTTTTTACCCTGAAATCTGGTTAAAAAGATTCTTAATTAAAAAAGCACCGTCTTTTGAACCCTCAATCAGAATTTTTACCAAATCTATTTTAAATGCAATATTAAGATAAATGGAAAATAAAAGAAGATTTATTATATACAAAATACTAAAAATAAACAGATAATTTATAAAACCACTGAAACTACCTTTTTTTAAATCTCTTGCAATAAATATCAAATGAGATATTAAAATAAAACCGCCTAAAAATAAAAATAAATTTTTATCAAAATTTAGATTAAAAATTTTAGGTATCAAAAAGAACCCTAAACCTAAAACAATCAAAAAAGATGGGACAACCAAAGAAAAAACATTAGAATGAAAGAAAAATTTTTGAATTTTTGAATATAGATTATTTAAATCTACAAAAAAAGTATAAAACAAAAAACAGGACAAAAAAGATAAAGAAAGTATATTAAAATTTATGTCTTTTTCTAATCTAACCTCTTTAATAAAAAATTTTGTAAAAGAAAAAGCAAAACAAAATATTAACAAAAAAAGTATAAATTTTATAAATGTAAATAAATAATTGCTACTTAATGTTTTTTCCTGCATATTAACCTATCCTTTCTTTATTATACATATATTTTTTTAAAACTTCCGGTACAGTAACAGAACCGTCTTTATTTTGATAATTTTCCAAAATCGCAATAACAAGTCTTGCCAAGGCTACACCAGAACCATTTAATGTGTGGACGAATCTTAACTTGTTAGTCTTTTTATCTCTATATCTTATATTTCCTCTTCTTGCCTGAAAATCTTCAAAATTAGAACAACTTGAAACTTCAAGCCACCTGTCAATACCCGGAGCATATACTTCTATATCATAACATTTTGAAGCTGCAAAACTTAATTCCTCTGTTGGTAGTAAAACTACTCTATAAGGTAATTCCAAAAGTTCAATTACCCTACAGGCATTTTTAAGTAAATTCTCTAATTCATCATAAGAATTCTTTGGATGGACAAATTTTACTAATTCTACCTTATCAAATTGATGAACTCTGATTAAACCTTTTGTATCCTTCCCGTAAGAACCGGCTTCTCTTCTAAAACAGGCAGTATAAGCAACATAATAAATCGGCAATTCATCTTCATTAAGTATCTCATCGGAAAATATATTCGTAAGCGGAACCTCTGCTGTTGGAATTAAAAAATAATCATCATCACTGAGTCTATACATATCCTCTTCAAATTTTGGAAGTTGACCTGTTGTTGTCATAGAAGACCTATTAACCAAAAATGGCGGAAATATCTCTTTATAATTATGCTCTCTTGTATGCAGATCAAGCATAAAATTAAATAAAGCTCTTTCTAATAACGCTCCATCTTTTTTAAACATAACAAAATTAGAACCAGTAATTTTAGATGCCCTTTTAAAATCTATAATATCTAAATGCTCTGCTAATTCTATATGAGAAAGTGGCTTGAAATCAAAGTTTCTTAAATTAGAAGATGATTTTACAATTATAGATTTACTTATATCTCCGACAGGAACAGAAGAATGTGGTATATTTGGTATATTTAACAATAAATTATCAAATTCTTTTTTTAATTTATTAAATCCCTCCTCCAAATCCTTTAATTCTTTTGCAATATTTTTACTTTCATCTATTTTGTTCTTTGTGTCTTTTTTTTCTTTAATCAATAAACTTATTTCATCGTTAATTTTGTTTTGTTTAAAACGCAGTTCATCAATCTTTTTTATAAACTCCTTTCTTTTTTTATCAAGTTCTAAAAAGTTATCAAAGTTAAAATTATATTTTCTATTATTTAGTGCCTTTCTTACAATATCCTGATTTTCTAAAATAAATTTTAAATCAAGCATTTTTTTTCTCCAAAGTAGATGGTAAAGAAAAAAATCCGCAAGCCAAAAGAATATTACTTACAAACATCAAAATAAAACCTACTAAAATTATAGAGCTAATTGCACCCCAAAATAAAAAATCTCCAGCCATTTTAAATAAATCCAAGTTAAAATATTCACCTACTAAAATATAACTTTTTTTATAAAAATTTGAAGCTATAATAGTCCCTATCCAAAATAATAAAAATGTTATTGCAATTCCAACAAAAACACCAAAAGAAAGACCATAACTTAAATTATCTCTTTTTAAAAAAAAGCTTAAACCTCCGAATAAAATACCAATAATTAAAGCAAAAATTATTGATGATATCGATATAAGATAACCTATTATCCATTTTTTAAAAATATCTTTATTAACCAAATTTCCTAACTGATAAAAAGCAATTATTTGAAGTACACTACCTCCAATTAAAAAAATAAAACCTAAATAAGGAACAAAACCTAAAAATGGTAATATCACCCCAATTCCACCAATTACTTTTACATTTTTTATATCCATATATCCCCCTTTTAACCTTTTACCACACAGAGTGGTTTTAATTTGGCAACTTTTTTTGAAAGCCCTGCTTTATGAACAACATCAACAACATCATCAACATTTTTATAGACACTTGGAGCCTCTTCAACAATTGTCTTTTTACCAGTAGCCCTTACCTCTATTCCTTTTTCTTTAAGTTCTTTTAAAAGCTCATTTACATCAATTGTCTTTAAAGCCGCACTCCTTGAAGAAACCCTACCTGCACCATGACAAGTTGAAGCAAATGTCTCTTCCTCTGACTGCTTTGTCCCAACAAGTAAATAAGAAGCTCTTCCCATATCACCCGGAATTATTACAGGCTGACCTAAATCCCTATATTTTAAAGGTAATTCTGAATTTCCCGGACCAAATGCTCTTGTTGCACCTTTTCTATGGATACATAAAATTTTTTCTTTTCCATCTACAATATGTTTTTCAAATTTAGCAATGTTATGCGCAACATCATATATTAAATCCATACCTAAGGACTGCCAACTTTTTAAAAATATCTCTTGAAAAGTCTCTCTTACTAAATGCATCAAAACCTGCCTGTTAGCCCAAGCATAATTTGCGGCTGCCCTCATTGCTCCTATATATCTTTTTGCTTCAGGACTATCTATAGGAGCACAGGCAAGTTGTCTGTCAGGTAGATTTATTCCATATTTTGATAAAGCCTGAACCATAACACGAATATAATCATCGCAAATCTGATAACCTAAACCCCTTGAACCAGAATGTATCATTACCATAATTTGGCCAATAAATAAACCCAATTTTTCTGCTATTTTAGCATCAAATATCTCAACTATAGTCTGAACCTCCAAAAAATGATTTCCACTTCCAAGTGTTCCTGCCTGTTCTCTTCCCCTTATATAAGCCCTTTCTGAAACGCAATCCGGATCTGCACCAGAAATTGCTCCATAATCTTCAGATGCTTCTAAATCTTCTTTTACACCAAAACCTTTACTTACTGCCCATTTTGCTCCTTCTATAAGTATCTTTTCTTCTTCGTTTTTAGATACTCTTATCTGGCCTGTTGAACCAACTCCAGAAGGAACATTTTGATATAGCTTGTTTACAATATTTTCTATCTTATCCTTTATCTCCTCTAATGTAAGATTTGTTTTCAATAACCTAACACCGCAATTAATATCATAACCTACACCTCCGGGAGAAATCACACCACCATTTTGCGGATCAGTAGCAGCAACACCTCCGATACTAAAACCATAACCCCAATGTATATCCGGCATTGCAAGTGAGTATTTAACTATGCCGGGTAAAAATGCAACATTTGCAACCTGTTCCGGTGCATTATCTTTTTTTATATCAGAAAGTAATTTTTCATTAGCATAAATAATCCCATCAACCCGCATACCTTGTTTATAACTTTTTGGTATTCTAAATTTATAATCACTTACTTTTTCTAAAGGTCCTTGCCAAACCATTGCTCTCCTTTAAACATCAAAAACTATTTCAACTTCAAAATTTTCTTTATTCTTTTTTATATCCAAATTACAATAAGTAGCAGCTTTTATCTCTGTATCTATTTTATTTTTATAAGGATTGAATTTAATTCCTTTTATAGATGCTTCTAATTTTTTAAAATTTTTATCTATGTCTAAATCATACTTAATTGGCAAAAACTTATAAGTATAAAAAATAGATATCAATTCATTTAACCAATTAATCAACAATTCATTTAAATCCATTGCTTCTAAACTAACTTTTCTTTCTTCTTTATCTTCTTCATTTTTATTTTGAACAATCAAATCAAAAAGAGCTTTTGCAGAATTTTTAAATAACTCTTTAATTGTCTTTCCATAAATTTTTATTCTTATATCTGCTGTGTGTTCCAAAATTTTATATTTTTTCATAAAAATTGTTTGAAAATTATCAATAAAACAATGGGCCATGTAGGATTTGAATGTAATCTTCACTTTAAGTGAAGTGCGCCGAAGGCGCTACCCATTACATCCAAATACTTAATATCAAACAACATTAAACGATAAATCTTAAATTTAACATTATCAAGTTATCTAAAACAATGGGCCATGTAGGATTTGAATGTAATCTTCACTTTAAGTGAAGTGCGCCGAAGGCGCTACCCATTACATCCAAATACTTAATATCAAACAACATTAAACGATAAATCTTAAATTTAACATTATCAAGTTATCTAAAACAATGGGCCATGTAGGATTTGAACCTACAACCTTGACATTAAGAGTGTCCTGCTCTGCCGATTGAGCTAATGGCCCTTTTTTAAGAATTTTTTTCTGCGATATCACCTACTATAGGCAATTTAAATTTTTTGCCATTTGCTGCATTAATTATCAAAATAAGCCATAAAACAAAGATAAATATTCCAAGAGGCATACATAAAATCCAACCTAAAAATGGTATAAAACTAAACAATAGGTAAAGAACAAACAAAAAGGCAAAAGTAATTACAGATTGTAAAGCATGAAATCTAACAAACTTATTCTCCTTCTCAAGGATATAAATAATTAAACCACTAACCCAACCAAATAAATAACTTAAAGCAGCAGCTAAATTTGCATCCATACCAAAACTTGCCTTTCCAAAATCTTCTTTCATAATAACTCCTTTTTTTAAATTATATCAAAATTAAAAAATTTTAAAATAAAAGTTTATCTTCTTTAGATAAAGAAACTTTTTTATCGCCTAAAACCTCTCCACAATTTTTACATATATATTCGTATAAATATCCGTCAGGCAAAATTAAAAGAAGTTTTTCAATCACAGGCATAGAACGGCCGCAATTAGGACAATAAAGGCTTGTTGCTACAAAATCTTTATATTGATAATTATATTCTTGCATATTTTTTTAAAATTATAAGTCCTTTAAAAATTAAAAACGGTTCATATATATATTTAAAATTAAAATTATCCTTTATTAACAATGTGTCTTTACCTGTTAGAATTATATTTTCTTTTGGAAGGATTCCTAAAATTTTTTTATACTTTTTCACCAATGAATTTATCATTAAACTAAAACCATCTATTATCCCCTTTGAAATGCTTTCGTCTGTATCCTTTGGGATAATAACTTTTGTCTTTTTTAATTTTATTTTTTTAGGTAACATCGCACATTTTTCTAAAGACGCCAAACTAGAACCTATACCCGGAATTATAAAACCTCCCAAATAAGCACCTTTTTTGGATAAAAAATCAAAAGTTGTAGCAGTTCCAAAATCAATTACAATTCTTGTATTTGGATATAAATTTTTTGCTGCAAAAGCACCAACCAATCTATCCATTCCTATATGTTTTTTATTATAAAAATTTTTAATGGGGACTTCTAAATCTTTTCCTATTATAATCTTTTTAGCCTTAAAACTCCTAAAAATATTTGTAACTTTAGGAACAACAGAACATATTATAAAATTAGAATCCAAATTTTTAAATCTTTTTTCTAAAAAATTTATATTAAAATCTTTTGTCCGCACAGAAAATGTTTTTATTATATTATTTTGTTTTTCAATTGCAAAATGAACAAAACTGTTTCCAACATCAACAAGTATCATAAAAATTTTAAACCTTCTTTTTTTCTATTAACAAGTTTAAAATCATCTAAAGAGATATTATTTTTTTCTAATTCCTCAAAAACCAAATTAATGTTATCTTTAAATTTTTTATATATATCTAAAACATTATAAGTCAATTTCTTAAATAATTCATCTATATTATAAATCTCATTAGTCTCCAAATAAAGTGAAGTTGCAGAATCCAAAAGTTCATTTTTATTAGAATTCACATTTATCCCAATCCCAACAACTACAAAATCTACTTTTGTATTATAACATTTGGTCTCAACTAAAACTCCGGCTATTTTTTTGTTATTAACAACAATGTCATTTGGAAATTTTATCTCTGCCTTTATTATATTATCTATGGTTTTTAAAATTGCAAATGAAAAAAATAATGGGAAAAAATATATATCTTCTATTGTTTTATTTTTTGGCCTGAATAAAAAAGATACATATAAACCTTTATCTTTTGGAGAAAGCCATCTTCTGTTAAATCTGCCTCTCCCCTTTGTCTGCGTTCTTGCTTTAATTACAACAATTTCTTTTTCTTTTTCTTCTTGTGCTAACTTTATAGCATAATTATTTGTTGAATCTATTGTTTCTAAATTTATTATCTTTAATTTATTTTGCATTTTTGTTTGAAAGTGCCTCTTTTAATTCCTTTATTTTTTCTCTTATCTCTATTGCTTTTTCAAATTGTAAATTCTTTGCTGCTATATTCATCTCTTTTTCTAACTGGCCTATTGCCTCCAAAATATCAAACTCTTCATCTGTAATTTCTAATTTTTGTTTTATTTTCTCTTCCTCCTCAATATACATCTCAATACCCTCTTTTACTATCTTCTCTATACTTTTTGGAGTAATTTTATTTTTTATATTATATTCTAATTGAATCTTTCTTCTCCTCTCTGTTTCTTCTATGGCTTTTTTCATAGAGTCTGTAATATTATCAGCATACATAATAACTGTTGCATCTATATTCCTTGCGCATCTACCTGCAATCTGTATCAATGAAGTAGTTGACCTTAAAAAACCTTCCTTATCAGCATCTAAAATTGCAACTAAAGAAACCTCTGGCAAATCTAAACCCTCTCTTAAAAGATTTATGCCAATTAATGCATCAAATTTTTTTAAACGCAACTCTTTTAAAATTTTTGCCCTTTCTAATGTATCTATCTCTGAATGTATGTAATTAACAGCCAATCCCTTTTCTTTTAGAAATTCACTCAACTCTTCAGCCATCCTTTTTGTTAATGTAGTAACTAAACTACGCTGTCCTTTTTTTGCTCTAATTGAAATCTCTTTTATTAAATCTTCGATCTGGCCTTCTGTCGGTCTTACATATATTTTTGGATCCAAAAGCCCTGTTGGCCTAATTATCTGCTCTATAACCTCTCCGCCTGAAAGCTCTATTTCAAAATTAGAAGGCGTAGCCGAAACAAAAATAACCTGATCAATTAATTGCATAAATTCTTGAAATTTCAAAGGTCTATTATCTAAACAGGAAGGCAATCTAAAACCGTACTCTACAAGCGTCTCTTTCCTTGATTTATCGCCCTCATACATTCCCCTTAACTGCGGAATAGTTACATGACTTTCATCTATTATTGTAAGAAATCTTTTTGGAAAATAATCCAAAAGACAATACGGTCTACTGCCGGCTGGTGCTTGAGAAAAATGTCTTGAATAATTTTCTATACCATGACAATAACCCATCTCTCTTAACATCTCCATATCATATCTGGTTCTTGATTCAAGTCTCTGGGCTTCTAATAATTTATTATTTTTTTTAAAATATAAAACCCTATCCTCTAATTCCCATTCTATAGTCTTAAGTGCCATATTAATTTTTTCTTGACTCATAATAAAGTGTTTTGCAGGATACAATGCTAATTTTTGAAGTTCCAAAATTTTTTCTCCGCTAACCGGGTTAATCTCATAAATTTTTTCTATCTGGTCTGCAAAAAATTCAATACGAATAGCCTTTTCTTTATAAGAAGGAAATATATCTACTGTATCACCCTTTATTCTAAATGTTCCCCTTCTAAAATCAAAATCGCTCCTCTCATACTGCAAAAATACCAATCTCTTTGCTAAATTATCAATACTTGTTATATCATTTTTTTGAATATACAAGATTAAATCTTTATAATCTTGGGGTGAACCTAAATTATAAATACAAGAGACAGATGCTACAACTATAACATCATCTCTTGAAGCTAAAGAACTTGTTGCAGATAATCTTAATCTGTCTAACTTTTCATTTATAGAGGCATCTTTTTCAATATATGTATCTGTCTGTGGTATATAACTTTCCGGCTGATAATAATCATAATAACTTACAAAATATTCAACCGCATTATAAGGGAAAAAACTTTTAAATTCAGTATATAATTGACTTGCTAATGTTTTGTTATGAGATATAACTAAAGTAGGTAGATTAATTTTTTCTATAACACAGGCTAAAGTAAAAGTTTTGCCTGAACCTGTTATTCCAAGTAGAGTTTGAAATTTTTTATTATTTTTTAAACCTTCTGTTAATCTCTCTATTGCTTTGGGCTGATCCCCTGAGGGCTTAAATTTACTTACTAATTTAAATTTGCTCATCTAAACTAAAGAACCTCTAAAGAGAAATCTATTGCCTTTACAGAGTGAGTTAAGGCTCCTATAGAAATGTAGTCTACACCGGTCTTTGCAACATCTAAAACATTATCTAAATTAATACCACCGGAGGCTTCAAGTTTTATATTTGGGTAGTATTTATTTCTATATTCAACTGCTTTTTTAATTTCTTTTATTGGAAAGTTATCCAACATTATTATATCTGGTGTATATTTAATTACCTTTTTAAATTCTTCAAAATTCTCAATCTCTATTTCTATTTTATTGACCTTAAAATTTCTTAAATAATATAAACATTTTGCCAATCTTTCTTCGTCTAATTTTCCATCTTTAATGTATTTACCGGCTCTTAAATGATTATCCTTTATAAGTATTGCATCAGAAAGCGCTTTTCTATGGTTAAAACCGCCTCCAATTTTTACTGCATATTTTTGAAGTATCCTTAAATTTGGTATTGTCTTTCTTGTGTCTAAAATCTTTACATTTGTATTTTTTATTTTTTCTACAAACTTAGTTGTAGTAGTAGCGACTCCGGATAAAAAAGATAAAAAATTTAAAGCAACCCTTTCGTATGGAAGGATTGATCTTGCTTCTCCATTAATATAAGCTACATAATCGTTTTTTTTGAATTTATCTCCATCTTTTTTTATTTGTATAAATTTTACATTTCTTTTTAATTTAAATATCCTTTTTATAATATCTATCCCGCACAATACGCCATCCTCTTTTGCTATAATTGCTGTATTAACCTTAAAATGATACGGAATAGTTAAAAGAGTAGTAATATCTTCCCTTCCTATATCTTCTTTTAGGGCTGATTTTATAATATTTTTTATATCTCTATTTAATATCATTTTTAAAAATATTTTTTAAATTTTCTAATCTATTTATCTCTATGGATAAATCTTTGAACTTTTCTTTTTCTTTATCTATTACCGCAGGCGAAGCATTTTTTAAAAAATCTTGGTTAGATAGTCTTTTTTTTGTATTTTCAAAAAGATTCTTTAAGTTAGAAATTTTTTTATCCAAAGAGTCACTGATATTTACATCTAAATTTAAAGAAAAATCTATTCCCCAATAATCATTTTCATAGATTATCCTTGAAAGGCTGTCTTTATACAATATATCATCAAGCAAAGCCAATCTCTTTATCCACTTTTCATTTTCTTTCCAGTAATCTAAATTTTCCTTTGGATTAACTGATAATATAATTTTTTTTGTATTTATACCCAAATCAGCCTTAACTGTTCTAATTATCTTTATTGTATCAAGTAAAAATTTAAATTTTGAAATATCTAATTCTTTAATAGGATATTTTTTAGGCCAACTGCTTTTTATAATTAAATCCTCTTTAATATCAGAATAAGGCTTAATAATTCTAAAAATCTCTTCTGTTATAAATGGAATTATAGGATGTAATAATTTTATTGCATTTAGCAATACAAAAAACGCCACATTATAAGAACTAAAAGAAAAAGTGTCCTTTATTATCTCAAGATACCAATCGCAAAATGAATGCCAAAAGAAATCATAAATCTTTTTTGTAGCCTCACTTATATTGTAATTTTCTAAATCCTTTGTAAAATTCTCTATAGTTTTATTTAATTCTTCTAAAATCCATATATCAGGAAAAGAAAGTTTACTAAATTCAAAATCCTTAAATTTTAAATTCAAAGACTCAACCTTTAAAAGAATCAATCTTGTAGCATTCCATAATTTATTACAAAAATTTCTTCCTAAAAGAAAGTTTTCTGAAGATAAATAGAGATCTGTCCCAAAACCTGAAAGCATCATTAAGGAAAATCTTAAAGAATCTGCTCCAAATTCATTTATAATTTCAAGCGGATCTATTATATTTCCCAAAGATTTAGACATTTTTCTACCTTCCTCATCTCTTACTGTGCCATGTATAAGAACATTATAAAATGGTATATCTCCTATAAATTTAAGACCAGACATAATCATTCTTGCAACCCAGAAGAATAAAATCTCCTGTGCTGTAACTAATACAGAGGTTGGATAAAAATATTCTAAATCTTTTTTTGCAGATTCTTTATAAGTATTAAATGGCCAATAAAATGTTGCAAAAGGCCAAAGCCAACTTGAAAACCAAGTATCTAAAACATCTTCATCTTGATAAACATCACCTTCACATACAGGACACTTTGTTATCTTATTTTTTGAAACTATTATCCCATCTTTATCAATTAAAGTATCTTTGTCAATTAATTTAATTTCTCTATTTAAATTATTTTCTTTACAATTTTTACAGTAATATACAGGTATCCTGTGACCCCACCAAATCTGCCTTGAAATACACCAATCTTTTATATTATACATCCAGTTTAAATATATCTTTTTAAACCTCTCCGGATAGAATTTAATTTTGTCCTTTTCAACCACATCTATTGCAGGCTTTGCCAATTCCTGCATCCTTAAAAACCATTGCAGAGATAGCCTTGGCTCAATTAAGGTATCGCAACGATAGCAATGTCCGACATTTATTTTATGTTTTTCTTTCTTTACAATTAAATTTTGACTATCTAACAACTCTAAAACTTTTTCTCTTGCCTTAAATCTATCAATACCAATAAAGACTTTAGAATTTTCATTTAAAGTTCCGTCTTCGTTCATTATATTTATAAATTCTAAATTATATTTCTTAGCCAAAATAAAATCAGCTAAATCATGTGCAGGTGTTACTTTTACTATACCTGTTCCAAATTCCATATCAATAGAATCGTCCTCAACTAATCTTAACTTTCTATTAATTATTGGTAAAATTATTTCAAAATCTTTTAAATTTTTATATCTCTTGTCTTTTGGATTAATTGCAACAGCTACATCTCCAAGCATTGTCTCAGGTCTTGTCGTAGCCACAACAATATAATCTTCTTTCTTTGTATTTTTATTTATAATAGGGTATCTTATATAATATAACCAACCATCTATCTCTTTTCTTGGTGCCTCTTCGTCACTTAAGGCTGTTTTACACCTCGGACACCAATTAACAATATACTCTCCTCTATAAATTAAACCGTCTTTATATAATCTAAAAAAGACTTCACAAACAGTATCACTATATTCTTTATCCATTGTAAAACGAACCCTGCTCCAATCACAACTTGCGCCCAAAGATTTAAGTTGTTCTAAAATTGTTGAGCCATATTTTTCTCTCCAAGCCCATAATCTTTTTAAAAATTCTTCTTTTCCTATGTCTTCTTTTCTTAAGTTTTCTTTTGCAAGTTGTTTTTCAACAACATTTTGAGTTGCTATACCTGCATGATCTGTCCCAGGCATCCAAAGTGCCTCATAGCCCTGCATTCTTTTAAATCTAATTAAAACATCCTGAATTGTATTATTTAAGGCATGACCCATATGGAGAATCCCTGTTATATTTGGAGGAGGCATAAGAATGCAGAATGGTTTTTTATTTGGATTTATTCTGCTTATGAAACAATTGTTTTCTTGCCAAATTTTATATATTTCCTTCTCTATCTTGGTATGATTATATTTAGACTCCATAGTAAACTAAATTATATAACAATAATTCAAAAAAACAATAATAAACTAAAGAAAAGAAGAAGATACAGTATCTGCAAATAATAAACCTTTTTTTGTAAGTTGAATACCTATTTTTTTATTATTTTTTATTTTATATTTTATAAGATTGTCTTTTTTTAATTGAACTAAACTATTCTTTTCCAATTCCAAAAAGTTTATATTTGTCTTTTTATAAAACCAATCAAAATCTATTCCGGAAATCGTCCTTATCTTTAAAGCTATTGTCTCTCTTGCACTTTTTATTTTTGAAAGTTTTTCTCTAAATATTACCATATCTTTATTTTTTAAAACCCTGTCTATATATTCTTTTATATCTGTTATATTTTTTTGTCTTACCCCATCTATATAAGAAAAACTTCCACAACCTAATCCAAGATAGGAATTGTTCTCCCAATACATTAAATTATGTTTACATTCAAAATTCTTTTTAGAAAAATTAGAAATCTCATATTGAAAAAAATTGTGTCTCTTTAAGGTATCTACTGTATAAATATATAATTTGGTTATAGTTTCATCATCTAATAAATCTTTATATTTATAAAACTTTGTGTTTTTCTCGCAAGTTAAAATATAAGTTGAAATATGCTTAATAGGTAGATGTAAAGCCTTCTTTAAATCATTTTTCCAAATATACAAATCTTCATAAGGCAAGCCAAAAATAAGGTCTATATTTATATTTTTAAATCCAGCATCTTTGGCTAATAAAACTGAATTTATTGCATCTTTTGCTGTATGGAGTCTCTCTAAAAATTTTAACTTACGATCATCAAAAGACTGGACCCCTATACTTATGCGATTAACATTACTTTTTAAAAAAAGTTTCAATTTCTCTATAGATACACTTTCAGGATTAGCCTCAACTGTAAATTCAATAGCCTCTTTAGAAAACCTGTATAAAGATTTTAACAATTTTTCTAATGCTTCTATATCTAATGCTGTTGGCGTCCCGCCACCAATGTATATTGTATAAAACTTCTGTCTTATTTTTTTTAACTGATACGATAATACATCAATATATAAATCTACTAAATCTTTATTGTATTCTATACTATAAAAATCACAATATGGACATTTCCTTTTACAAAATGGTATGTGGATATATAAGGATATACTCATTTTTTATGGTATAATTATTATACAAAAATGAAAAAAATAATCTATATAATTTACTCACCACCCGGTTGGATAAAAACACCGCCTCTTTCTTTGGCATATCTTAAATCATATTTAGAATCTAAAAGTGTTATTGTAAAGATTTTAGACCTAAATATTATTTTTTTTAAATTGCTCTCTTTTCAAAAAAAAGAGTGGCTTTCTTTAAATAAAGATTTTGAGAGAAATTTATTTTTAAATTCTTATGAAAAATTTAAAGGCTTATTTTTATCTATATATAAAAAATTAGAAGAATCAGATTATATAGGATTTTCTTTAACAAAAAGAAATTTATATTTTTCTTTATCTTTTGCTAAAAATATAAAAAAAATATATCCAAACAAAAAAATAATTTTTGGAGGACCAGAGGTTTTATTTTTAAATGAAAAAAATAAACTTAAAAAAGACTATATATGGGTAATTGGAGAAGGTGAAAAGCCTCTATATGAAATTTTAGCAGGAGAAGAAAAAAATATATTTTATTTTGATGAATTAAAAGACCTAAATACCCTTCCATTTATAGATTTTAACTGTCTACCTTTGGATTTGTACTCCGGTTATATCCCCATATTAAGTTCAAGGGGTTGCCCTTTTGGTTGCAAGTTTTGCACTGAAAGAAGACTCTATAAAAAATTTAGACAGCATTCACCAGAATATGTTTTTGATTTGATAAATTATTTAGTTAAAAGATACAATAAAAATAACTTTATATTTTGCGATTCCCTAATAAATTATAATACTAAGTGGCTTGAGGATTTTTGTTCTCTTGTTGTAAAAAATAATTTAAACATAAAATGGGAGGCGCAAATAAGAATTACTAAAGATTTTTCTGTTGAATTGGCAAAATTATTAAAAAAATCAGGCTGTTTCAATTTATTCATTGGATTAGAAAGTGGATCAGATAAAATATTAAAATATATGAATAAAGGTTTTAATATAGATACAGCTATTGATTTCTTTAAAAAACTATATAAAGCCGGTTTACATTTTGAAGTGAGTCTTATTTTAGGATTTCCAAATGAAGAAAAAAAAGATTTTTTAGAAACTATTGAATTTATAAGAAAAAATAAAAAAATAATTCCAAAGATAGCGCAAATAAATCCTTTTGTAGATTATTTAGATGAGTTTAAAAATAAAATAAATCCGTTACTTGTGCAAAAAAGATTAAATTACTTTATGAAATTTCTTGAAAAAGAAAAAATCCGCTACACAAAGGCTTTTATAAATAATTTATTATATTAACTATCTTATCTTTTCTAAATTACTTATTTTTGATTCTAAATTCTGGATTTTAGAACTTAAATTTTCAATTTTTGATTGCAGATTATCAATTAAAGATTTATTATTGTCAATTTTTGACTTTATGCTTTCTATTTCTGAATCTTTATTTTGCAAATCAGAATTTAATTTATCTATGGCGCTAACAATACTTTGAAGTTTCTCTTCTAATTTTAAAACATAAGAATTAAGTTGTTGCAGTTGTATTTCTAATTTATCAATATCAACTTTATAGCGTTTCTCTGCGCAAAAAGAAAATATAGAAAAACCCAAAAAAATAAAGCAAAAAAATAAAATTTTAAAATATCTCATAACACCTCCTTTTTTTAAATTATACCTCTATATTGGATTTTTACAATTTTTTTTTAAAACAAATAAAATTACTAAAAATCAAGTTTTAGTATGAATTTACTTTTAAACCTATTGTGAATTTATTTTAGTAAGATTAAATTTTTAAAGAGGGTAAAAATAAAGATTTTTTATCTTTTAATTCGGGGATATCTTTAAAAAGTAAACTTTCTGTATCAAAATAATCTAAAGTATATTCTTCTTGAACTTCTTTAGAGCCATATTGTAAAAAATCTATTATTTTATTTAATAAAATTGTCTTTTCAGGAATATAAAGAGGAAAACTTTCTATATTAAAAATATAAGATTCTAAATATCTGTTTTGTTTTAAAACCTCTAAATCGCCTTGGATTTCTCTGTCTTTTAATAAATGTATAAAATCCAATTGTTGTTTATTTAACAACTCAAAACTATTATATAAATCAGTTTTGTTAATTCTTTCAAAAGAAATTATATTCTTTTTAAAAACTTGATTATTTAGTTTAAAATCAACATTTAATAACTTAAGGGTGTCTGGTTTTTGTGTTGTGGTTGGTTTAATATCAGGTATTGTTGGTCTATCTAATTGGATTGTTGTTATAGGTTGTTTTAAGTTTTGTGAAGTTATTGGTTGAGATATTTTTATGTTGTTAAGGTTAATTGGATTAAGTTCTTTAGCAGGTTGAATAGTAATTTGAGTTAGTTTAAGGGTGTCTGGTTTTTGGTTTGTTAATTGATTACTTAAATCCCAAAGTGTATTAGTAGGCTGAAAAGATAAGGAAAAAATTTCTTGATTTTTTTGACCTAATTGTTGTGATGAAATTAAATTATATGGTTTATTATTAAAACTATGTTGTGGAATATTAAAATTTGATGGATTATTATTAACTGACCTAAAATTTTGCTCTAATGGATTTAGATTTAATAAATTTTTACTAACAGGACGAAAAGTTACCTGTTGATTTACTGGTTGAGGTAAAACCCTACTTTCAATTTGTGGTCTCTGCAAATCATATCTTAAAGGTTGATTATTAAATGATTGTGGATTAAAACCTAATGAATTTCCTCCTATTGGCTGTAGAGCTAAATTATTGTTATTAGGTTGAGTGTTAGGATAAGGAGAACCTATTCTACTAATTGATGTAGGAAATGGAATTGCGGTAGGTTGAGGATTACCTGTAAATATAGGATTACCTGGAGTATTAGGGCGACGTACAGGTGGCAAACCCGTTATTTCTCCAGGAGAAGAATGCGGGACCAGACTGTTGGGAACTGACCCCCAGAAAGTTGTCCCTTGGCCTCCAGCGTCTGGGGTTCCAGTTTGTGTAGGAGTTCTACTTTGTTCTATTGGTACTTCTTCTGTTTGTATTTGAAGAGGAGGAATCCCTGACCCTCCACCAGGAGCCCATCCGCTACCACCATTTGGATCTGAACCATCTGCTAATACTTCCTTTACACCTCCTATTATAAAAACAAATCCACATACAAATAAAATTAATACAAAAATCCAAATTTTTTTATTTTTCCTTTTCACATAACCTCTTTTAAAATAACCCTTAAAATAAAAAAGAGGAGGCTTTATGCCTCCCCTTTCCCCTAAATTTAATGAGCCACATTTTGTGGCTTTCTTTGAGCATTTAAATTTAACATATTTATACCTATTTGTCAATATTTATATATTAAATTAAACATTTCAAAATCAAAAAAACATTGTAAATATTAAAAAGAAAACGTTTACAGAAATTATAAAATATAGTCAAAATCTTTGATTAAAAAATTAAATAAAAAATTCCAATATCCAATACAAGTAATACCAAACTACCCAATTAGCCAAACAGGTTTAGCTATTTTTTATTTTGGTAATTGGATTTTTTGCTTGGCTTTAGGATTTTTATAATCCTATTTTATAATTTTTGCAACAACAACAAATGGGATTTTTTTCTTGACAATAAATTATGTGGTTATATAATACAAAAATGGTTGTAAATATTAGATATTTTAACTTTTTAAATTAAAGGAGGTGCTCTAATGAATAAGGCTGATTTGATAGAGGCTGTTGCAAAAAATACAAGCACAAAAAAAGAAGCTCAACAGGCAGTAGAGACAGTTTTTGAAACAATCAAAAATTCATTAAAAAAGAAAGAACCTGTTGCTATTTCCGGCTTTGGTACTTTTAAAGTAAAAGAAACAAAGGCAAGACAGGGAAGAAATCCAAAAACAGGCGAAACAATCCAAATTCCTGCAAAGAAAAAAATAGCTTTTAGAGCGTCAAAAGAATTAAAATCAATTCTTTAATTAAATAAAAAGAGGGTGGTTTTACCACCCTCTTAATTTTATATAGTTAAAAAGGCTATATATTTTAAGATTATTAAGTATCTGCTGAAGAAGTTTTTTATTAATAAATTCTTCTTCTATAAATTTAGAACTATCTATTCTAAAGATTTTATTTTCCTTTAAAATCTTTTTTAAAAGAATCATACCCAAATAATCCTTATCTTTATTTTTATCTTCTTCTATCTTATTTAAAAGCCCATAAAAATTGTTATTATCTAAATTAAATTTATCTAATATCTTTTTTATAAAATTTATAATCCTTGAAATATAAAAAACAAGAAAAATATCATCTCTTTTTATGTCCTTATCAAAATAAGCGCAACTGCTTCTAAAGAATTTATAGTTTTCTTTTGTATATTTTTTTATTCTATTAAACAAAGGGCTTTCAATAACAGGATAAAATATGCTCGGGCCTAAAAAAACTCTTTCTTTTGAAAGTAATTTAATTGTAAAAATAAGATCTTTTATGCTTTGTTCCGGCATCCCTACAATAAAATGGACTGTCGAAGGGATATTGTATTTTGCAAATTTATTTGAGATTGAAAATATCTTTTTATAATATTTTTCATTTACACTTGCCAAAGAAAAATCTATATGCGTTAGATTACATTTTATTAATTTATCTTGAAGGCTTTTATTTAGATTAATTGGCAAAAGTCCATTCATAAAAGAAATCTTTATTTTTTTGCTAAAATTTTCTATAAGAATATCAAGCAGTTTTTCAAATTCTAAATTTAAATTTATATTGTCATCTTCAAAATTAAAATGCCTAATACCTAAAGAAAAACAATCCTCTATCTCTTTAAAAACATTTTCTGCTTTTCTATATCTAAATCTTTCTCTTATACCACAAAATTTACAACCAAAAATACAGCCCCTTGATGTGATTATAGAGGTAGAGATATCTTTTTTAAATTTGTATTTTGTATAATCTATTAGTCTTCTGTCTATAATTGGGATGGAATTTAAATCTTCTATAAAAACCGGTTCTTTTATAAAAAATCTATTATCTTTTCTATAACATAAACCTTTTATTTTGGAAAAGGAAAGTCCTCTGCAAAAATCCAAAAAACTAAATTCAGCCTCTCCCCTTATAACAAAATCAATATAAGAATTTTTTAAAAAAAATTTTGGCCTTGCTGTAGCAAATCTACCCCCAACTATTACTATAATATTTTTATTTATTTTTTTTACAATCTCTGCTACCTTAAAAGTAGTTTCATAATAACAGGAAAAATTAGAAGATATACCAACAATATCCGGAGAAAATTTCTTTATTCTGCCCATCTTTCAAAACAAAAGCACCCTTTGGAAATTGAAGTTCCTTGTATGATAAATTTTCTTTTTTAAGGGTTTCTTTTAAATTTGCAAGGTCTGTTTTTAAATAGTTTATTCTAAATGTAGTTAATTTTTTACTTAAAAAAGTATTTAATATGTTATTATAATTTTGAGGATAAATTTCAATAAGCCTTTGTAAAAATTCCTTAGGGAGTTTATAGAAGATATCTTTCATTTTTCAATGTATGGAGAGGATTTAAAAAACAGATTTGAACCCAAATGAAAGATTAAATCTATCTTCTTTGTATCCCAGAAGTCTTTAAAAAATCTATCATCTGCTTCTGCAAATACAACTCTTCCCAAAATTAAAAAATGATCTCCTATGCTTTTTTTATAAAAAACTTTGCACTCTATATTTGCGATAGCCTCTTTTATTTTTACCGCCTCTTTAAGAAAAGAGGCGGGTTTTTCTTTTAAATCTAACTTTTTAAATTTATCAACATCTCTACCTGAAACAGAACCGCAAAACATAACCTTATCGAGCATAGACCAATCCAATATATTTATAACAAATTCCTTTGATTTTATAATTAATTCTGTTGAAAAATGTTTTTTTGCTAAAGCCACTGCTAAAATTGGCGGCTCTTTTGAAATAGGCATATGCCAAGCACAGGTTGTAATATTTCTTCTGCCTTTATATGCACAACTTATCAAAATAACCTCTCCGGGATTTATTAATCTTGATGCGTTTAAAGGTTTTATACTTATATTCATAGTTTTTATTATAGCAATTAAATTTTTATTTACAATAAAAATCCCCTATATAAACCTAAAGTTTTAGCATATTCTAAAACCTCTAAATATTCTTTATCTGTTATTCTTCTTGACAACTCTTTAAATTCATAAGCCCTAAAACAGGGATGATACTGGTCCATAATATTAATATAAGTATCCTTAGAAATACTTCTTACAAAATCTAAAACAGAAAAAGAAGAAGCCAATCTATTTGGTAAAACCAAATGCCTTATAAGTAGACCTCTTTTTGCTATTCCATCTTCTATTATTAAATCCCCAACCTGTTTATGCATCTCTAAAACTGCCTCCTTTACGACTTTAAAATAGTTATCTGCAAAAGAAAATTTCTTTGCAATAGACTCATCTGCATATTTTATATCCGGCATATAAATATCAAATATACCATCTAACAAAGCAATAGTCTCCTTTTTTTCATAACCTCCGCAATTATAAACCAAAGGTATATTTAAACCCTCTTCTATGGCTAATTCTAAAGCCTCTATTATTTGAGGAATTACATGTGTTGGGGTAACAAAATTTATATTTTCTGCTTTTAATTTTTGCAATTTTAACATTATCTTTGCTAACTCAAAAGAATTAATTTCTTCTCCCTCTCCTAAATGTGAAATAGTGTAATTCTGACAATATATGCATCCTAAATTACAATTTGAGAAAAAAATAGTTCCTGAACCGGTTCTTCCAACGAGTTCTGGTTCTTCTCCAAAATGTAAAAAATAACTACTTACAATTGCAAAACGGCCTGTTTTACAAAAACCTTTTTCGTTTTTTAATCTATTTACCTTACAATCCCTTGGACAAAGATTGCAATTTTCTAAAATAGATAATAAAATCTCTTTTGTTTTTTTTATTTTATCTTTATTTTCTAAATACAAAGGTAGCATTATTTTTTACTTAACTTAAAAATCAAAAGAATTGAGGCACATAGAGAAAATATAGAATATATAAAAAATAAAAAGGTTATATGAAGATTTTCTTGAAAATATATATTAAACTTAGATAAAGAAAAATCTCCAACTGCTGAAATTAAAAACTGGAAAAAATATATCCTTGGAAAGGAAAAAACCAAAACCGCAAATATATATCTTCTAAAACTTATATTACTTAGTCCAAAACAGATATCAGAAACTCTATATGGTATAACTACACTTAAACGAGCCACGCCTATCCAAAAAAAATTTAACTTTGCAATTTTTTCATAAATATTTTTAAATCTTCCCTTTAAATATTTTTGAGAAAAATCCCTTCCCAAAAACCTGCTTAAATAAAAAAATAAGCCTGCATTTATAATCTCTGCAATATATATTAAAATGCTACTTAAAAAACCACCAAAAAATAAAGCAGAAATAATCTTTAAGATTTCTTTTGGATCACCTGTTATAAAAAAATTTGATAATACATAAAGAAAAATAAACAAAATGGAAGAACCAATGGGACCAAATTTATTTAATAATGTATTAATTTTATCTTTCTCTGCTGGAAATTTTTGAAAAATAAAAATTATAATTAAAAAAATTATAATAATTCTTAAAATATTTTTTTTCATACTTAAGAAAATATGGCTCTTAATTGTCCACAGGCAGCGTTAATGTCTTTACCCTTTGGTTTTCTTAAAGTATAAAATATATTTCTTTTTTTCAACTCATCGGTAAAATTTTTTACTTCTCCTTGACTCGGGGCTTTAAAAGAATTAGAGAAATCATCGTTATAAAAAATTAAGTTAATCTTATAATTTATATTTTTTAAAAGGAAAGCCAATTCTTTAGCATCTTCTTTTCTTGTATTTAAATTAGAAATCAAAATATATTCAAAAGTAATCGGTAACTTTTTTTTATTTGAAAATTCCCTTGAAACTTCAATAAGTTCTTTTAGCTGATATTTTTTATTTATTGGCATAATTTGACTTCTTATATCCTGAAATGGAGAATGCAAAGAAACAGACAATTTAACATCTAAATTTAAATCTATAAGTTCTTTTATCTTTGGTATAATACCACAGGTGGATATGCAAATTTTTTTTCTACCTAAATATATACCTTTTGGATTTATAAATATATTTATTGCCTTCAAGACATTTGAAAAATTATCAAGGGGCTCACCTATACCCATAAAAACTATATTTGTTATTTTTTCCGGATAAATTATCTTTTCTGTAGCCAAATATTGATTTACTATCTCTGAAACACTTAGATTTCTTTTAAAACCGGATTTTCCACTTGTGCAAAATTTACAATTAAATTTACACCCTACTTGACTGGAAACACAAAGCGTAAGACGATCCCTTTCTCTTATTAAGACAGTTTCAATAGCCTCTTTGTCATTTAAACCAAATAAAAATTTTTCTGTCTTGTCTTTTGAAATCTCTCTTTTAATCAAAGATATAGAAGAAAAATAAAAATTTTTATCTAAAAAAACTTGACCATCTTTTGAAATATTTGTCATTTTAAAAAAGTCCTCAATTCTTTTTTTATAAATCCACCTAAATACCTCATCTGCATAAAATCTTTTAAAATTATTATCGGATAAAAAATTAGCCAGCTCTTCTAAACTAAATTCTTTAATATCTTGCTTCATAACTTCAATCTAAAGTTAAATACTCTATGCCTTCTTGTGTCTTTAATTCTACTTTATCTGGATATATATTTAATATCTCTGCATCTTCTATCTTGTCACCAACTTTTAATATTTTTTTATTTATCAAAACTACCGGATTTTGGTTATCAAACATTATACCTTCCAATTTATATTT
>Ga0078972_1008109_pt1 | contig 22434 bp, 18 predicted proteins | sample YelNatPaOPGAMG01_FD_67568 | JGI IMG/M metagenome (GOLD analysis project Ga0078972, IMG submission 67568) | Hot spring thermophilic microbial communities from Obsidian Pool, Yellowstone National Park, USA - OP-RAMG-01 (SPADES assembly) (version 2) | ecosystem: Environmental > Aquatic > Thermal...
CGTCAGTCAGTTTACCCAGCATCGATTCCTTTGCAGCGAATCCTGGCACCATATCTCCCGGCGGATCGTCGACGTTAAGCTGGAGTGTATCAGGTGCCACGTCGGTTACTATTAGTGGTGGTATCGGCAGTGTCGGACTTTCTGGGAGCACCACTGTTTCTCCGGCGTCAACCACTACATACATGCTCACTGCGAGCAATGCTGCCGGAAGCGTCACTGCGACCACTCAAGTCATAGTGGCGGCGCCATCTCCACCTGTGGACACTACACCGCCTTCGGTGCCAATTTTAGTTTCGCCAGCGTCAGGCGCATTGTTGCCTCAAAAAACTGCTCCATGGTCTTTTACTTGGTCTCCTTGTTCTGACCCCGAGAGCGGTATAAAGCAGTACCAGATACAGGTGTACAGAGCAGGGCAAACACCGCTTATTGATGAGTATACCCCAGCAAACACCTATTCAAGGGTAGTGGAAGTAGCTTATGGTAATCTGTCCAACTGGCACTGGAAAGTACGTGCACAGAATAATGCTGGGCTATGGAGTGTGTGGTCGACCGAAGGCAGTTTTACTGTTGAGCCAAGAGTGGCCTATGACTTTATAGAGAAGGCACCAACGGCTTACTGGTGGAGTAAAGTAGGTGAGCAGTTGCCATTTCCTGGTAACCTCGATGACAGCAGAGGTTTTGCCTGCTATCGAACCAACATTAAGCTCAGCAATGGAGCCACTTATAGTAAAATTCTGGAAACCCACCCGAGGTGGGTTGATAACGGTTGGATAAGCGGCAAGTATTCGGGTGTTTATATCCCATCTGGGGCCAGGTTGAGGGTGAAGGTAGGTATTGTCAGTGGTGGCGCGGCGGGGAAGGTAAGATTCTATGCGAGTAAGCTTAATGCGGTTGCCAGCTGGGACGCAGTCGTTGCTTATGGCGATGGGGTCAAGGAAGCTGAAGTTGATCTTGGTGCCTATGTCGGGCAGACGATTGATTTTGTTATCGGGGTAAATGCCGAAGGTAGCTCGGGGCAGGATTGGGCGGCCTGGGTAGAAGCCCGGATAGTTTACTAGCTAGGAGCAAGCGGCTAAATTTTTTCCAGGTCAAACCGATAATTTTCGATCACCGGGTTTGCCAGCAATTTGCGGCACATCTCGTCTACCAGCCGCCTGGCGTTGTCACCATCGTTTTCGTTGAGCTTTATCTCCAGATATTTGCCGGCGCGGACATCCTCCACTGTGGTAAAGCCCAAATTGTGCAGTGCCCCTTTGATTGTCAGTCCTTGCGGGTCGTTAACTGCAGGTTTGAGAGTGACATAAACTTTAACTAGGTACACTTAAGGTTCTCCCCGGTCAAGCGTTCATAGGCTTCAATATATCTTCTTGTTGTAGCTTCAATGACCTCCTGAGGCAGCATGGGCGCTGGTGGCTCTTTGTTCCAGCCCGACTGTACGAGCCAATCCCGTACTGGCTGTTTATCAAAACTTGGCTGGGGTTGTCCCTCTTTATACTGAGCGGCATCCCAGAACCTGCTCGAGTCTGGTGTCAATAGCTCGTCTATCAAGATCAGCTTTCCGTCAGCGATGCCGAATTCAAACTTGGTGTCGGCAATTATGATGCTGCGGCTTAAAGCAAATTCGTTGGCATAATTATAAATAGCAATACTTTTTTCTTCGAGGACTCGAGCAAGTTCTTCTCCCACTAGGTCTTTGAGCATCTTCTCAGTTAGTGGCTGGTCATGTCCGCTGTCGGCTTTAGTCGTGGGGGTAAATATGGGTTCTGGCAACCTCTGGCTTTCTTTGAGGTTCGGGGGCAGGGTGATGCCACATACTGTTCCGGACTCTTTGTATTCAGCCCATGCCGAGCCTGAGAGATAGCCACGGACAACGCATTCGACAGGAACACGTTCGGCTTTGGTCACCACCATTGATCTTCCAGCCAGGTAGTCAGGGAGAGCGACTTTCTCGGGGAGGAACCTTTCCAGTTCGCTTGTGTCATAGATAGCTGCTCTTAAATGGTTGGGTATGATGTGGCTTGTGCGCTGAAACCAGAAACAGGAAAGCTGGTTCAATACCAAGCCTTTGCACGGTATTGCACACGGTAATACTACATCAAAGGCGGAGATGCGGTCTGTAGACACAATTAGTAGCTTATCCCCCAGATCATAGGTATCACGGACTTTTCCCCTGCGGTATAGGGGAATTGGCAGGTCTGCTTCGAATATGGTTGTCGACATAGTGTTCACCTCCGTTATAGGGCTCTGGGAGCTAATTGTTCGCCCTTTGTATCCGATATTCCTTTCCTTTCTGTGATACCTAATCTCTTGAATATGGTGTCAACATATCTCACGAAGTAGCTATAGTCGAAGAGCGATGCTAATTCATCCACGGAGAGATGGGTCATTATCTCCGCATCGGCTTTCAATAGATCAAGGAAGCTCGTTCGTTGTTTCCATGCTTTCATGGCGTTTCGTTGCACTATTTCGTACGCTTGTTGGCGGCTCAGACCCTTGTCTATTAGTGCAAGCAGGACACGCTGGGAGAAGACGAGTCCCTGAGTAAGCTCGAGGTTGCGGCGCATATTCTCCGGGTAAACTTGCAGACCCTGCATTACGGAGGTGAAGACGTTCAGAATATAGTCCACCACCAGACAAGCGTCAGGCAGTATCACCCGTTCGGTTGAAGAGTGGCTGATGTCGCGTTCGTGCCACAGGGCAATATTTTCCAGCGAGGTTAGAGCGTAGCCCCTCAATAGGCGCGCCAGACCGCAGATGCGTTCGCACAGCTCGGGGTTGCGTTTATGAGGCATGGCAGATGAACCTGTTTGCCCGGGTGCAAATGGCTCTTCTGCTTCGAGAACTTCGGTTCGTTGCAAACTCCTAATTTCTGTAGCGAATTTTTCCAGCGAGCCCCCAATGATGGCAAGTGTGGTGACAAAGTGGGCATGGCGGTCGCGCTGAATGATCTGATTGGAAATAGGAGCCGGGGTCAGCCCCAGTTTAGCACAGGCTATTTCTTCTACCTCTGGCGGCACCGTGGCGTAGGTGCCTACTGCACCAGAGATTTTGCCCACGCTTATCATTTTCTCGGCTTCGGCTAAGCGGGCATAGTTTCGTTTCATCTCCTGCGCCCACAGAGCGAGTTTAAGGCCGAATGTTATTGGTTCGGCATGGACGCCATGTGTTCTGCCTATCATCAAGGTTGTTTTGTGTTCGATCGCTCTATCTTCCAGCACTGTGATCAACCGAGATATGTCTTCCGCGAGTAACTTTGATGCCTCTTTCAATTGGAGGCTGAGAGCTGTATCCATTATGTCTGAAGATGTAAGCCCGAGGTGAATGAATCTGGATTCTTCGCCGAGGTTTTCACTGACTGCTTGAAGGAAGGCGGTCACATCGTGATGGGTCACCTTCAGGATTTCAGCAATACGGTCTAAGCTAAAAGTGGCAGCCCTGATCTTAGGGATGGCGTCCATCGGGATAACACCCCTCTCTGCCCATGCCTCACAGACAGCTATCTCCACCTGAAGCCATTTGCTGAACTTATTCTCTTCAGACCAAATTTTTTTCATTTCCGGACGTGAGTACCGTTCAATCATAACATCCTTTCCTCATATCGTTTGATCCAGACCGGGTATCAGACCGCTGCCCCAAGCTTTCTCCTGTATTCTTCAAAGGCGTCACTTATCTTCTGGTGTTTGAGAGCCAGCATCTGCGCCGCCAACAGTGCCGCGTTCTTAGCTCCTGAAACACCGATGCCGACGCAGGCAACGGGGACACCAGCAGGCATCTGTACAATGGAAAGCAGGGAGTCGATTCCTTTCAAATCACTTGTGGGCAGTGGCACACCGATTACGGGAATGGTGGTCAGGCTGGCGATTACGCCCGGGAGATGGGCCGCCATTCCAGCAGCGGCGATGATGACCTCTATGCCACGTTCCTTAGCCTTGGACGCATAATCACGGACTTTATCGGGGTTGCGGTGTGCTGACATCACCAGAAACTCGTGTTCAATACCCAGTTGCTGTAGCAGCTCCAGGGCTGGCTTGATGAGAGGCTCATCGTTCTTGCTGCCGATGATTACACTTACTTGGGGCATTGGCTGACCTCCCTGAGTGCGATATCTTTTCTATAGTAACAACCCTCGAATGTGATGCGCGGCAGGTTATCATATACCTTATTTCTGGCATCGGCTATTGTTGTTCCAGTGGCGGTGACTGTGAGTACTCTACCGCCAGCGGTGTAGACCTTGGCGTCTTCGCCCAGCCTTGTACCGGCATGGAACACCAACACGTCGTTATCAACATGGTTGAGTCCACTAATGGGGAAGCCTGTCTTGTAGCTTCCGGGATAACCGTGAGATGCCATAACCACCCCAACGCAGGCGTTTGGAGACCATTCAATTCTTGTTTTGTTGAGTCTAGCATCGAGTACAGCGAGAAAGATTTCCAGGAGGTCTGTCTTGAGGCGTGGCAGGATTACCTGTGTCTCAGGGTCGCCGAACCTAGCGTTGAATTCCAGCACCTTTGGGCCTTCGGCGGTTAACATGAGGCCAGCGTAAAGGACACCTTTGTAGGGACTGCCCTCTTTGGCCATCGCTTCAATTGCTGGCGAGAGTATTGTCTTTGTGGCCTGGTTTACCAGCGTTGAATCGAAGAAGCTGGGCGGGCTATAACTTCCCATGCCGCCTGTATTCGGCCCTTCATCGTTATCAAAAGCCCTCTTGTAGTCGCAGGCTGGCACCATGGGGACAACGGTCTCACCATCCGAAAAGGCTAACAAGCTGACTTCTCTGCCGGCGAGATATTCCTCGATGACAACGCTATTGCCGGCAGCGCCAAATATTTTCTTCTCCATGATATTTGACAATGCCATGATTGCCTCATCCTTTGAGAAGGCTACTGTCACTCCTTTGCCTGCGGCCAGCCCATCTGCTTTGACCACTACGGGAAGTGGGTGGTCTACGATGTACTTCATCGCTTCAGCATAGTCCGAAAAGGTGACTCCTCTGGCACATGGTATAGAATATTTTTGCATCAGGTGTTTGGCAAAGACCTTACTTGTCTCTATACGTGCAGCCTCCTTAGTCGGTCCGAATATAGGGATGCCATATTTGATAAACTCGTCCACAATACCGATGGCTAGTGGTGCCTCTGGGCCTACAACGGCGAGGTCGATCTTGAGTGTTCTGGCGGCCGTGATGAGCGAGTCAATATTGTTCGCCTCTACTGGTATGTTTCGGGCAATTGACGCTGTGCCAGCGTTGCCTGGAGCTACATAAAGCTCTCCGACAAGCGGGCTTTGCGCTATCTTCCACGCCAGAGCATGCTCTCTTGCCCCGCTCCCGATGATGAGCACCTTCATATGAGAGTCCGTCTCTATAACTGGATATCAGCTATTGTTACATGGTCTCCTTGTCGAACTTTTTTGCTTGAATGGGGTCAAGTTTCTGTATCAGTTTTGTCAGCTCGGCGACATGCTCCTTTTCATCATCCCTTATATGCTCCAGAACTCTTATCGCCTCTTCATCCTCGAGGGCTGCTATGTGTTCTTCATATTGATTTATGGCTTGCAGTTCACCAATAAGGTCCTCGCGGAGCATGGCTAGATCAAGCTCTTGCCCTTCGCTAATCGCGGACTCCTCATCAAAGGGATACCCCATTTCGGCCTCCTTCGAACGTAAATCAGTCAATAAAAGGGACGGTTGTGGTTTCCCCAGCCCATGCGGCGTGAGCTCTTTGAGTATATATGGAGCCAGTGACAAAATCAAGGGCGCGTCGGTAAAAATTCGCTCTAGGCTGCAAAAGAGCATACTGCTGTTATACAATATCGGGAAAGTGCTGTACATCCTTTACGGGAAGGACGATTTTTCTCTTACCCAGGCGCTTGAATCCCTAAAAAGGGAGAAGGCAGACCCGGATACGCTGGCGGCTAATACTGTAACATTTGACGCACAACAGCTGAGTCTGGCTCGACTTGTGGAGGCTTGTAGTGCTGTACCATTTCTCTCCCCGGTGAGGATAGTGGTCGTTAAGGGTCTACTCGGTGTTTTCGAGCCAAAGCAGACACAAAGTCGGGACAAAAAACTTTCTCTGAAGGGCACTGAGGCCGGTTTGGGCGAGTGGAGGGAGCTGCCAAATTACGTAAAGCAGCTACCGGCCACCACGATACTGATCCTTGTGGACAGCGGCGACATAAAGGGCAATAATCCCCTCCTAAAGTTGCTCTCACCGTTGGCGAAGGTAAGGGTTTTTCCCCTGCTGAAGAAGGAGGAGCTAAGCCGATGGATAAATGATAGAGTGAGAAAGTCAGGCGGCACTATATTTCCAGAGGCGGTTAATCTGCTGATTGAAGTCGTGGGCCCCGATCTGTGGGTGATGAGTAGTGAGGTGGATAAACTGGTCTTGTTTGCTCAGGGACGACCGATAACTGAAAAAGATGTTAGATGTGTAACAACCTTTGCGCGTGAAGACAGTATATTCAGCCTGGTCGATGCAGTCCTCGAAGGCGAAAGTAGAAGAGCCCAGATAATCCTGTGGCGGATGATGCGCGAAGGTGTTTCTCCTTCGTACATTCTGGCAATGATTGCCCGACAATTGCGCTTAATCCTTTTGGCTAAGGGTCTGGAGAAGCAAGGGGCTGGTGGCAAGGCCGTGGGCCGCCCAGAATATGTGTCGGAGTATAGTCTGAAGAAGGCACAGGAACAGGCGAAGGCCTATTCTTTTGAACGCGTGAAAGCCCTTTTTGAGAAGCTGTTGGAGACTGATGCGGCTATTAAGAGTGGCAAGTACGATAGTGAGCTAGCTCTCGAACTCTTACTTTTGGGGCACTAGCGGGCGTTTGTCAAGTTTTCCCTCTGTTTGTCAGTTTCTGCTTTGTACACGCTCTTAGGCTTGAGTTAAAATAGAGGCTGAGGTGTATTGATGCAGCGGGTTCTAGCCATCATTCTGGCCGGTGGTGCCAGCGAACGGCTAAGTGTTTTAGCAGAGGAAAGGGCGAAGCCCGCAGTTCCTTTTGGCGGCAAATACAGGATTATTGATTTCACCTTAAGCAACTGCGCTAACTCAGGCATCTATAATGTAGCTGTGCTCACCCAGTTCAATCCCCGCTCCCTAGCTCAGCATATCGGTGTGGGGCGTCCTTGGGATTTAGATCGGGTGAGTGGTGGAGTAGTAATACTGCAGCCATACCTGAGCCGTTCAGGCCGTGATTGGTATAAGGGTACCGCCGATGCTGTATATCAGAACCTTGATTTCATCGAGCGGCAGAAAGTTGACGAAGTGTTGATTTTGGCGGGTGACCATGTGTATTCAATGCGGTATGACCATATGATACACGTGCACCGTACCAGAGACGCAGAGGTGACCATAGCTGTTACTGAGGTGCCTCTGGCGGAGGTGTCTAGGTTTGGCATAGTTATTCTCGACCACAATGAACGGGTCGTGGGCTTTAAAGAGAAGCCAAAGGAACCGGTGGGAAACTTGGCTTCGATGGGCATTTATGTTTTCGACAAGGATGTTCTCATCCGTTGCTTGGAGGAGTGCGGGGAGAAAGGCGGTCACCATGATTTTGGAACTCACATCATCCCGGAAATAATCGGCAAATACAAGGTGTATGGGTATAGGTTTCGTGGCTACTGGCGGGACGTGGGCACGGTCGAGGCATTTTGGCGGGCGAACATGGACCTGATAGTGGATTTACCCGAACTGAACCTGTACGATGTCTCGGCCGAGATAAGGACGGTGCACCATGGCAGACCGCCGGTGAAGGTAGGGCCAAAGGCAAAAATAAGTCGCAGTCTTATCGCCAATGGTGCTATCATCAACGGTCAGGTGGAGAGTTCGATCATATTCCCCGACGTGTTCGTTCAGGAGGACGCGGTGGTAAGGGAGTCTATAATTTTCGAGGGATCCACGGTGGCAAAGGGAGCTGTGGTGGATCGCTGTATCATTGACAAACAAGTGTGGGTAGGACCTGGTAGCTACATCGGCTTTGGTGATGATATGAGTCCCAACAAAGATGAGCCACAAAACCTTAACTGCGGAATAACGCTTGTGGGAAAAGGCGCAAGGATACCAGCCGACATTACGATAGGGCGCAATTGTAAGATCGGCTGCTGGGTAAGCGAACACGATTTCACCTCCAAAGTCATTCCTAGCGGGGAGAGCATAGCCAGTAAACGGTCGAAACATCACACTGCAAGGATGCCGGCGGAAGAGCGGTGAAGTCCGGAGCCTTTACTTTTGTTCTGCACAGCCATATCCCCTATTGCCGCAATGCCGGCCGCTGGCCTCATGGCGAGGAATGGCTTCACGAAGCTGCCTCGGAGACCTACATCCCCTTACTTAATGCGCTCTATGATCTAAAGTCAGAGAACTGCCCCTTCCGCCTGACCATAGGGCTCACTCCTGTGTTGGTGGAGCAGCTAGCTGACCCGCTAGTAATCTCTAACCTCGTGGAATTCCTTGAGGAAAAAATTGCTCGTGCCCGCAGCGACGTCAGTCGCTTCGAGAGGGCTGGCGAGGGGCACCTATCGTACTTAGCCAGGTTCTATCTCGAACGCTACCAACACACTTTGACGAGCTTTGAAGATAGGTTCGGTCGCAACATAATTGGGGCATTCAGACAGTTACAGGATGAAGGGTATATCGAGATAGTTGCCAGTGCAGCTACCCATGCTTACCTTCCCTTGCTGCAGCGTGATTCTTCTATCCATGCTCAGTTACAGGTGGGCAAGGCAAACTATAGTTATCACTTTGGACGGGAGCCATTTTCTATCTGGTTGCCTGAGTGTGGCTACCGCCCCGCTTACTATGCCGAGAGGCGGGGGCAGCGATACATAAGATCAGGGCTGGAGTCATTCCTCCGCGAATTAGGAATAAGGTGCTTTTTTGCCGAAACGCATATGGTTGAGGGTGGGCAGCCTGTTGGTAAAGCCAGAGAAGAAGTCATTGGTCCCTACGCCAGCATCCCTAAGCGCTATGCGGTGCCGATAGCAAATTACGTCGAACCTGTGCTTAGAAGCACATATCTACCCTACTGGGTACAATCACCAGATGTAGCGGTTATCGGGAGAAACAATCGGACCAGCATGCAGGTATGGTCTGCAGACTGGGGATACCCGGGGGACTTTAGCTACCGCGAGTTCCACAAGAGGGATGGCATATCCGGACTTCACTACTGGAAAGTCACTGGTGCCAAACTCGATTTGGCTTATAAAGAGTACTACGATCCTTACCAAGCGCAGCAGCGAGTGGCAGAACATAGCGATCATTTCGTCAGTCTGGTCGAGCAATTGCTGGTCGACTTCTATCAAACGACTGGCGAGTTCGGCATAATCGCGGCTGCCTATGATTCAGAGCTGTTCGGTCACTGGTGGTTCGAGGGTGTAGACTGGCTGAAACAAGTATTATATAAGCTAAGCAGGAGCGAACTGGTTGAGCTGACTACAGCCAGTGAGTACTTGGACCAGCATCCCCCCAGGGATATTTTGGCTTTACCCGAAGGTTCTTGGGGTTTGGGTGGCGGTCATTTCACTTGGTGGAATGTTGATACTGAGTGGATGTGGCGGCTCATTCATGACGCTGAGTTGAAGATGGAGAAGCTAGTGGCTAAATATCCTTTTGCGCAAGGGGTCATGAATGATGTTCTAAACCAGGCGGCAAGGGAATTGCTTCTGTTACAAGCCAGTGACTGGCAGTTTCTGGTTACTACGGGGCAGGCTCGCCTATATGCAGAAAATCGCTTTCTACAGCATCTGGACAGGTTCCAGCAGCTTGCAGGCCTGGCTGAATCAGGCGCGATTGACGAGGCGGCTCTATTGTTGTGCCATAAACTGTGGGAGATTGACCGGGTCTTTTCGTACGTGGACTACCACTATTTTGGTGACAGAGAGGAGAAGCCAGGACTGTGAAAATCCTCTTTGTTGCTGCCGAGATGGCACCGCTGGTCAAAGTAGGTGGCCTCGCCGATGTCATTGGCTCTTTGCCCAAAGCACTGAACCAGTTAGGTCACGATGTGCGTGTGATGATTCCTCGGTATGGCATGCTTGACCTCAGCCAGCACCGAGTAGCACCTGTGCTGGATAAGCTTGATGTCGTGGTCGGCAGGCTAAGCCGACAGATTTCTGTAGAATTGGCCGAGAATGAAATCAAGGTTTATCTGGTGAATGGTGAGGACTTCAGGACAGCGAAGGAGCCTTATGGCGAGGGAGAATTGCAGCGTTTCTTGGTTTATTGTCGCGCTGTGGTGGAAGTGCTGCATGAGATGGAGTGGCAACCTGAAATAGTTCACTGTCACGATTGGCATACGGCACTCGTGCCCTTTTGGCTTAGAAGTGAGGGTGGTAAGGGTAAGTATGTCACTTTTTTCACCATACATAATCTGGCTTATCAGGGGGCTTTTGATTCTGCTTTCCTCGCTCAATGCGGTTTGGAAGGGAGCTGGCGTTCTCCCTTTGCTGAAATGGCGCAGCCACCGCTGAATTTTATGGGGCAGGGAATACTATGGGCGGATGTGGTGACCACAGTTAGCGAGACTTATGCCCGTGAAATACTGACACCGGAGTATGGGGCAGGGCTACATATCCTATTGCGTTATCGACAGAACAGATTGTTTGGCATAGTTAATGGACTGGACTACGAAATGTATGACCCGCTTACCGACCGGTATCTGGCTGCCAATTATGACGCAAACTCGCTTGAGAAGAGGAAGGTCAACAAAATGGTGCTTCAGAACGAAGTCGGTCTGTCACAAGATAGCGAGGTGGCGTTAATAGGTATGGTCTCCCGCCTTGATGAGCAGAAGGGGCTTGATATCGTAGTGGAAAGCTTTCCCTCTCTCTTTTACAAGCCAGACATTCAGATGGTGATTCTAGGCAAAGGCAAGGAGTACTATCACAGCCTGCTCCGACGGGCGGCAGAACGATATCGGCATCGTTTGGGGGTGGCAATAACTTTTGATGAGCGGCTTGCCCGTCTGATATATGGTGGCTGCGATATGTTTTTAATGCCATCCCGCTTTGAGCCCTGTGGCCTTGGACAGTTAATCGCGATGCGCTACGGTGCAGTGCCAGTCGTCAGGCATACTGGCGGGCTGGCAGAAACGGTGGAGAATTTAGCGGAAGACCTCAGCAGGGGTACTGGCTTTGTGTTTCAAACTTATAGCAGCGGAGACTTGCTGGCTGCTATCGAGAGGGCTGTGAGTGTGTATAAAAACAAACAGGTTTGGCAGAGGATAGTCAGGAGCATAATGGGTCGAGACTTCTCCTGGCAGGCTTCGGCCCAGAAGTACGAATCGCTCTACCATCGGGCTTTGGAGGGGCGGCTGTGAAGCACGATGAGCAGCTCCCGGCGTTGTCTGTTGACTTGGGAGGGACAAAGATAGTTGCTGCAGTGGTCGGCGGTGGTGGGCAGATAATATCGTGGCGCCGCTGTCTGACTAATATCGAAGAAGGGACCAATGCTGTACTCAAGCGACTTTTTTCGGTCATGGACGAAGTGCTTGGAGAAGCTAAGCTATCTCCAGCTGAGCTGGCAGGTATCGCTGTCGCTTGCGCGGGCATAATTGATATGAAGAAGGGGGTTGTCACGATGTCGCCCAACCTGCCGGGGTTTGCTGGCATAAAGCTGCGCGACATCGTTGCCAGCCGGTTTGGCGTAAAAACCCACCTGATAAATGATGCCAGCGCTGCTGCGTTAGGGGAATATTACCTTGGCGCTGCAGCCGGCCGTTCGGTAGAGAATCTTGTGTATTTAACTGTCAGCACAGGTATAGGAGGCGGGATCATTGCCGGGGGGCGATTGTATCTGGGCGCTGACGGTTGTGCTGGTGAGATCGGGCACATGGTAATAAAAGCGGACGGTCCTTTATGCAAGTGCGGTAAGTCAGGCTGCCTCGAGGCCCTAGCTTCAGGGTGGGCGGTGGCTCGAGATGCCAAAGAACTTTTGAAAGGGGGCGGAAAGAGTTCCATACTTCGTCTAGCTGGTGGTAAAATTGAGGCCGTGACCGCGGCTACAGTAGCTCTAGCAGCGAGGGAAGGGGACACTCTGGCCCAAAAGATAATAGCGGATGCTGCTCATTATCTTGGTGTCGGTCTGGCAAACATAGTGGACATCTTTAACCCCGAACTAATCGTCATAGGTGGTGGACTTGCCAAAATGGGCAATATGTTGCTGGACCCGGCGCGAAAGGCGGCTAAGAAGGCAGCCTTTGGTCTGCCAGGAAGGACAGTCCGTATTGTGAGGGCGCGTTTCGTTAACAATGCCGGGATACTTGGTGCTGCAGCTTACGCTTTCAATCAAACTCAAAAAGAGGCGGGCGGATGATATACTGGGCACCTCTGTTCCATTTTTATCAACCACCGACGCAAACTACCAGTGTATTGATGAGAGTAACTAAGGAGGCCTATCGCCCGCTGCTGGAGGTAATAGGTGAATTCCCACATGCCAGGGCAACTGTCAATATTTGTGGTGTGCTGACTGAAATGCTATCCCAGTGTGGCTACTCTGATGTGATTGAGAAGTTACGGCACCTCGGGGAGAACGGTCAAATTGAGTTCACAGGGTCAGCCATGTACCATCCGATATTGCCGCTGATCCCGATGGAGGAAGTTGAGCGGCAGATTAAGTTAAACTACATTACCAACCGCAGTCTTCTGGGCGAAGCTTATGCGCCTCGCGGTTTTTTCCCGCCGGAGCTGTGCTATTCGAAGGAGATAATTGATCCGGTCATCGAGTCCAGGCATGAATGGATGATATTGAGCGGTGTTGCTTGTCCTGCTCCTTGGCCTATGGACGTAATCTATGAAGCCGGACACGAGGAAAGTAAGATAGCTGTGTTTTTCCGGGATGACATTTTGAGCAACAAAATCAGCTTTAGGGACATAGATGGTGAGAGCTTTATCGAGCATTTACGGCGCCTGAGAGGGACAGCAAACGATGTGTATGTTATCACCGCTATGGATGCAGAGACATTCGGGCATCACATACAGCACTGGGATAAACTTTTCCTGTCACCGGTTTTTGAAACGCTGGAGCCCATGCGGGATGGTGATAAGACGCTTCACGAACAGAAACTACTTGCCGAGCAGCATCGTAAGTTGTTCCAGTTCGAGAGCGAAAAGGAGGACAAGCAGATCAGGATGGTAACTATAAGCCAGCTCCTGGAATTGTTTCCACGCGGCGGGGCGATAGAGCCTTGGCCCTCGTCCTGGAGTACTTCGGCTGAAGATATACGGATTCAGAACTATTACCCGCTCTGGAAAGATAAGAACAATTTGATTCACCAGTTGCAATGGGAGCACCTCGAGATAACGATGGATGTCGCTCACCGCGCTGTGGAACTGGCGGACAACGAAACAAGCCGCAACTTTGCCAGGATTGCCAGGTCTACACTTGACGCAGCTCTTCATAGCTGCCAGTTCTGGTGGGCAAGCAAGAAACCAATGTGGGATGTGAATATGGTGTACCGCGGCTTAAACCTACAAAGGGAAGTATTGCTGAATGCGTACAAGGCGATATCTACGAGCAATTGCAGCCCGTCTGTAAAGAAAGAATATTACTACAAAGTGGTGGCTGCAAGGCACATATTTGACCAGATTACCGACAAGCTGTACACCGACTGATTTCCTGGTCGCAGGTTGAGGCTTTCTCTGGCGATGAAGCGAGGTAATAAAATTCTCTAGGTTGCCGGCTGGGCAGTTGAAACGCATTTATCTAGGACTAGCTATACATAATCATCAGCCTGTTGGCAATTTCCCCTGGGTCTTTGAGCAGGCTTATCGGCAGTCTTATCTGCCGATGCTTGAGTCGTTGGAGAGACATCCTGCTGTCCGTCTGTCCATGCATTATAGCGGCTGTCTTCTCGACTGGCTTGAGGAGACTCACCCCGAGTTTTTATCGCGTCTTGCTAAGCTCGTTCAGCGCGGTCAAGTGGAGATCATGGGTGGGGCATATTACGAGCCGATTTTGCCAGCCATCCCGGATGACGACAAAGCCGGACAGATCGCTAAGATGACAGAATTTCTCAGGCGCAAGTTTGGGCAGGTGGCTCGGGGCTTCTGGCTTGCAGAGCGTGTCTGGGAGCCGCACCTAGCCAAAGTTCTGGCTGATGCCGGTCTGGAATGGACCCTGGTTGATGATTGTGCTTTCAAGTCCCTGGGGTTAAAGGACCAGGACCTGTTCGGCTACTACATTACTGAAGAACAAGGACGCCATGTCAAACTGTTCCCTATCAGCAGGTCCCTGCGTTACTCCGTTCCCTGGCGAAATGTGGCAGAGGTTATAGATTATCTAAAGAACGCGGCCTCAGTTAACGGTGACAAAATCGCTGTTTTCGGTGATGATGGCGAAAAGTTTGGAATCTGGCCAGGGACACACAAACTTTGCTGGCTAGATGGTTGGGTCGATAATTTTTTCGCGAAATTGGAAGCGAATCGAGAATGGTTATGCACCATTCCGCTGGGCGAGTATGTGGCTCTGCGCCCTCCGCTAGGGCGGATTTATTTACCCTGTGCATCTTATGAGGAGATGTTGGAATGGTCACTGCCTGCATATGAGTCTTGGGAGTACAGTAGCCTGAAGAAATGGCTTGAGACGGAAGGGCGCGAGGATATAAGGAGGTACATGTACTGTGGTCTGTGGCGTAACTTCCTGGTGAAATATCCAGAAGTCAACCGAATGTATCGAAAAATGTTGCTTGTCCATAGCAAAGTTCATCGGGCCCGTGCTACAGGCAAATCAGATCACGGGCTCGAAGATTTGTGGAAAGCGCAGTGCAACTGTCCTTACTGGCATGGTATTTTTGGCGGAATCTATCTGGCAGATATCCGGGCTACTACCTATCGGCACCTGATTCAAGCCGAGAATAAGGCTGATGAAGTGCTGCGAAGGCAGCGTCGCCGGTTGGGCAAGTCCCGCTCTAAGAGTTCAGTGCCTCTGGAGTGCCGGAAGTTTGATTTTGATGGTGATGGTGCTGACGAATTGTTAGTCGAGAGCGATGTTTTTGCATTGTACTTCAGCTTGAAGGAAGGTGGCTCGATTTTCGAATGGGACCTTCGCTGTCGCGGCTTCAATCTTTTAAGTACGATGGCGAGAAGACCTGAGGCCTATCACTTTGCTTTGAAAGAGACTGCTACCAGCACGGGCGAGGCGGATGCTGGTGTGCGAAGCATACATGACTCCGTAAGGATTAAGGACAGCGCTGCGGTGGAGCGTCTTGTTTACGACGCTTATCCCCGTTCCAGCCTTATGGATCGTTTCTTTTCTCCCGGTGTAAGTATGGATGACTTCTGCCGGGGTAATTTCAGGGAAATGGGTGACTTTGTTGGGGAGCAATTCGATGTTGCTGTGAAAACGCAGGATTCTAGAGTGAGCATTGAACTCTGTAGGCAGGGGAAGATAGAGCTCGGGCATCAGGTGGCACCTTTTCACCTACGCAAGTTAGTTATGCATAAGTGCGGCGAGGAAGTATTGCAGGTAATCTATGAGTTGAAGAATACCAGCAGTTCCGTTGTCGAGGTCATGTTTGGCAGCGAGTGGAACATAAATTTACTCGGGGGTGGACACAACCAGCAGGCTTACTTCGAGGTTCCAGACTTTGCTCTCAGCGATTATCTCGACTCTCGGATTTCGCTCGACGGTGTCCACAGGGTGCTGATGGGCAATCGGCAATTGGACATTGGGCTAGAGATGAAGATATCGCCCGGTGTGAGATTGTGGCTTTTCCCTGTGGAGAGCATCTCAAACTCGGAAGGCGGTGTAGAGGGAATATATCAAGCGAGCTGTCTTGTCTTGTGCTTACCTCTGTTACTTGCCCCCGGCGAGGTTGCCAATTTGGCTATCGAGTGGGTTGTCTCCTAAGCTGGGCTGCGGACTGGGACTGCTTCGCCTTTGAAGTACCCTTAGTAGTGCATCTACTATGGCCGGGTCGAACTGTTTTCCTGCCCCGCTGCGAAGTTCGTTTTCAATGGCTTGTGGTGTGAGCGCCTCACGGTAGGGCCGGTCGGAACTCATTGCAGCGTAGGCATCTGCGGTGGCTACGACCATGGCGTCCTGTGATAGCTTTGTAGCGTATGCCTCAGCCGTAGCCACGATCATGGTCTCTTTTCGAAGTTGTGCCGCCGACAACCCATCGGGATAGCCCGTACCATCGTATCTTTCGTGATGGTGGACGATTATGTCCAAAATCTCGTCGTCATCTATAATAGGCTGCAGGATTCGTTTTCCTAGCAAACAGTGTGATTTTACGTGTTCATATTCCTCGGCGGTAAGGGTTCCCTGTTTGTTCAACACACATTCTCTAACGCCTATTCTGCCAATATCGTGAAGCAGTGCGGCCAGGCGAATCTTTTCGATACGTTCTTCTGTCATACCGAGCTCTTTTGCTATGGCAACGGCTATCTCTGCTACTATTTCTGAGTGCCCCCGGGTGTAAGCGTCCTTTGTTTCCAAAGCTTGAACCAAAGCACTGATGGTGCCCAAAAATGTAAGCCTTATCTGATTAGTTTGTTCTTCGACTTTTTTCTCCAAGTGAAGTTGGTATTCCTTGTTTTCCAGCAGCAGCCTTCTCCTTTCCAAAGCCCTCTCTACGCTGATCAGTAGCATGTTAAGGTCGATTGGCTTTACTAGGTAATCGTAGGCGCCATTTCTCATAGCGTCAATGGCGACATTGATGTCAGCGATAGCTGTCACCATCACCACCGCGGTGTCAGGGTATCTAGCCTGTAGTTCTTTAAGCACATCTATGCCAGATTTGCCAGGCATGCTTATGTCCAGCAGGACAATGTGAGGCTGCTCAGTCTCGGCTGCTCTTAGGGCGCTGGTACCATCGTGGGCTGTACTACACTCATAGCCTTGGCTGAGCAGGTAGCGAGATAGAACTTCTCTTACTTGTGGTTCGTCATCGACAACCAGGACTTTTGCTTTCCCCATCTCTACTGCCCTCAGATCTTGAATCTTCTCCTGTGTCGCAGCTACCGGGTCGTTTGTAATGGGGTTCGAACACTGATGAGAATTCTACAATATCATCGTTTATAGGACAACCCTTACCGACAGTCGCCTGCGACCTCTATTTGAACACCAGATTAGCTCCTAATGCTGATGAAGGTGAGAAGGCTATCGCGGGCAATCATCCCCAGAAGATTGCCGTTCTTAATGACCGGGACCTGGTTTACATTGTGTTCAGTCAGTATCCGAAACACTTTGCCTAGGTCATCGTTCGGTTCGACCGATTTTAGTTTGCTGGCGGGTGTCATAATGTCGGAAACTGTCTTATATGTCCATTGTTCTTTCGGTACGGATTTTACATCGTGTATTGTGACTAAGCCCACTATCTTGTCTGCGTCCACTACGGGGAAGGAGCGTCGTCCTGAGGCGAATATTTGTTCGTGCACCAGTTGCTGGACAGTGAGGTGGGGTGGGACTGCCGGCCATTCGCGGGTCATGAGTTCGCTGGCGGTGTGTCCTTTGAGCATATCCATGAGAGCTAGTTGGCGGTAACTGGTAGCAGCAGCGTTTTCCAGGAACCACCCAATAAAGGCCAGCCACAATCCGTTCAACCAACTCCCATAAAATATCAGACCGATGCCGATAAAAATGAATAGATACCCAACCCCCCGGCCGATGTTCGAGGCTGTCCTTGTGGCACTAAGCAATCGTCCGCTGTGCCACCAGAGGAGTGAACGTAGTACCCTGCCTCCATCCAGGGGAAACCCGGGTATCAAATTAAAGCCAGCTAGGACAAGATTAATCCAGCCAAGCCAGAAAGACATTGCCCTAACGAATTCAGGGATATCCTTTAGGAAAAAGTACAGAGCCAAGAATGTGCCACCGATGACTAAGCTAGTCGCAGGGCCGGCCAATGCCATGCGGAATTCGACTTGGGGACGTCCGGGCTCCTCAGCCATCTGGGACACACCGCCGAAGATAAACAGCGTAATCGAGTGAATTCGGATGCCGGCTGCCTGTGCTACCAAACTGTGTGCCAGTTCGTGGGCAAGAACTGAACCAAAGAAAAGCAGACTTGTTAGCAAACCAGCAACTATGGCTGTTGTGGTGCTCCAATGTGGATATACCTGCGGGAAGTATCCAACTGTCAGTGCCCAGGTAACTAACGCGAACACAATAAACCAGGAGTAATGCAACCTCAGCGGGATACCGAATGCCTTGCCAAAAAAAATACCGTTTACCATTTGTTGCATGCCCGAATTCTTGGCCCCGTTTCTAAAGTTTAAGCTTTCTTATGGCTATTTGCAAGTGGCTGGCTGGTTCAGAGATCGTGTCCTTGTGACTTTTCTCGGAGCAGCTGGATGAACTACTCACGCTGGTATGACTCTTAAGGGTGTGTGGTTACAAGACATTCTGAACGCGGGCAGAGGTCTTAGCTCAGCCCAGGCGTTTCACAAAGACGAGTTTGTCATCACCGGCAGCATAGAAATCGACCAATCGGCAAGTCAATCGGTACTCTAGCGACCGGTAGAGGCGTCTTGCCTTCTCATATTCTGGTCTGGACGATGTTTCAACAACAACGATCTTCCCTCCGGCCTGTTTGATCTTCTCCTCGGCGAACTTCAAAAGGGTCTTACCTACGCCCTTTTGCTGGTAGTCCCGGGACGTCACAATCCAATATATATCCCACGTGGCTTCTGTCAGAGGGGTCTGCCCGAAGCAGATATAGCCCAAAATCGAAGAATCTTCCTCTGCTACTAATACATGATACCCGGAGCGTATGCCATCCTGCAGATAATCATTCAACACTTCTTCAGCTACTACTATCTCGTCAGGTCTGAATTCTGGAGTATTGTGCAGTATCTGCAGTATGGCGGGTCTGTCTTCGTTTTTCATAAATCTGATTGTCGGTGTCAGCATCGTAGCCCTCGAGGGAGAGCTGAACCAATTTTTCGATGAACTGCTCATAGTGCATGCCTGCTCTTCGGGCTTGCAGCGCGGCACCAGAGTCGGGAGAGATATCCGGATTAGGGTTTAGCTCTAGGACTTTGAGATTCCCCTGTGTGTCCAGACGGAGGTCGACTCTAGCGTAACCACGATTGCCAAGGATCTCAAACGCAACAAGTGAAGTAGCAATTATTTCTTGTTCTAAGTTTGGGTCTACCTCCGCTGGGCAGTGCGGCACTGTGTGCCTAAAGTACAGGCTTTCAGGGTCCCACTTCGCTGCGAAGGTAAGGATATGCGGCATTCCCTGCGGCAGCGAGTATATTATCTCTGAAACAGGCAATGTCGTAGGCGGACTTGTCCCCAGCACTGTGATATTGAACTCCCTTCCCTCAACAAACTCTTCCACTAAAGCCTCGCCCCCAAAACGTTCGCTTACAGCATTCACCTGTTTTTCTAGAAGCCCAAAATCGTGGACTACGCTTTCCTCGGAGATACCTAGGCTGCCGTGTTGCGAGCGTGGCTTTACTATACAAGGAAACTCTAGAGCGAAAAGACGCAAGTTCTCCGGAGTCAGCACTTGGTATCTGGGAGTGTTGATCCCGGCAGCTCGAAGGCGGGCTTTGATTTCAGCTTTGTCGGTGGCCATACGCAGGGCAGCACCGTAGCAGCCAGTGTAAGGGATACCAAGATGCGACAAGAAATCAGCCACAACAGCCTCTGTGTCCGGCTGGGACTCAAACCCCTCGAATAAGTTGAAAATTACATCGGCATCTATAGTTTCCAAGCGGCTTAGGGCTGATTGGAGCGGTGGTTTTAAGGACAAGCAGGACACGCGATATCCATTTTTTTGAAGGGCCCGCCGCACAGAATTCACGTCGGACAAAATGCGCATGCTAGCTTTTCTCTCCGCTTCTGTGCGGCAGGTATCGAGCTCCGGCATGTTATAAATTACGGTTATCTTGGCACGCATCGGAGGCATCTTTGCAGACCTGACGCGAGTATTTCAAGAATAAGGTGCTGGTATGTCCAGCCCATCTTTTTTGCCATGATGGGAAAGTCGCTACTTCTTGGGTTCAGCCCAGGCAGTGGATTTATTTCTAGGAAATAGGCGGTTCCATCTTTGTCCACTCTGAAATCAAGCCTGGCAAAGTCGCGGCAGCCCAAGATGTTGAATATCTTGATGCTTGTGGTAGCAATTTGCTCCATGGTGGCGGGGTTCAGGCTCGCTGGGCATTCGTATTCCAACATATGTTCCCAGTTACGTTTCATTTCAAGGGAATATACGAAGTGTCCGTTGCCTTCTTTTGGCAGCACACGCATAATCCCTAGTATTCTGGCTGGCGAGTTCCCTATAATGCCTACCGTGACGTCCTCACCAGGAATAAACTCCTCGACCAGGGCGGGTTGCTGGTATTGCTCTAAAAGAGAGGCTGCCACCTTGATCAGCTGAGTTGTTGTTGTGGCCAGGGAAATTGTACGAATACCCTTGCTTGAACCTTCATATGCTGGCTTGACAAATGCCGGGAGCGGGAATGCTGTCCAGTCTATACTGGTCAGGTAGTTCACATCGTTGATGGTTTCCCATCTGGGAGTGCGGATGCCTGCAGTTGCTACTAGTTTCTTGGTGAGCGGTTTGTCCAGGCATATAGATAAACACTGGGGGTCAGAGCCGCAATACGGGATCCCAAGCATTTCGAGCACAGAGGGGATTTGTGCTTCTCTGCTCTTGTAATTGCCTATGCCCTCAGCAATGTTGAATACAAAGTCAACTTCGCTGCAGAGGATGTTTCTCAGAAAAGCTTCGCCCCCACCTAATCTGACGACGGTATGGCCAGCATTCTCAATAGCCGAAGCAATGGCATCGACTGTTTCTGGGGAATCATATTCCTCCAGGGCATCTTCTGGGTAGACGGTAGACGGGTGGAGCGTTTTTTCAACATATTCTTTTAGATCATAAGTTAATCCTACTTTCATCCTTGTGGCACCGGTTGTGATTGATGTCTTTCTAATTTGTCCCGGTAATAACACTGTCTTCGAAAACACTTGCTTCGCTAGCTGGTTCTTTGTCGGGTCTAGGATTGCGGTACCAGAAGAAGCGCCCCTGATAGTTTCTAATGACAAGCTCGTTCTCTGTTTGTGCAATCAGGTAGTTAGGCTGAAGCGGAACTTTACCACCGCCGTCTGGAAGGTCGATAACGAAAGTAGGCACGGCTAGCCCGGAAGTATGCCCGCGCATCTTTTCGATTATCATAATTCCGGTCTCGACTGGCGTGCGCAGGTGTTCTACACCTTTCACCTCGTCACACTGGAAGAGATAGTAGGGGCGCACTCTTATTTTAAGAAGTCCATGGCAAAGCTTAAGCTGCGTATCTACAGAGTCGTTTACACCTTTAAGTAGCACAGATTGGTTGCTTACTGGAACCCCGGCGCGCAGTAGTCTTTCACATGCTGCTGCCGATTCTGGCGTTATCTCGTTCGGGTGATTGAATTGGGTATTGAGCCATATCGGGCCGTACTTTGACAGCATGTCGCATAGTTCATTATCTATGCGTTGCGGTAGCACTACTGGAAATCTGGTACCAATGCGGATTATTTCTACGTGTTCGATCTGCCTAAGCCCGGCAATTACACTTTCGAGGCGGGATGTTGAAAGCGACAGAGGGTCACCACCAGATATTATCACGTCTCTTATTTCTTTGTGTTTCTGGATGTATTCCAGCATAGCTTTGATTTCCGAGGGGGTACGCACCCAGCCTCCGTTGCGCCACTCTCGTTTGCGGGTGCAATGGCGGCATAGCACTGGACATATGTCAGTGAGCACCATAAGCACTCTGTCGGGATACCTATGCACTAGCCCAGGGACTACGGAGTCTCTTTTTTCTGCTAGCGGGTCCTCGAATCCCTTGCTCGATAAGGTTATTTCCCGAAAAGAGGGTACAGCCTGTTTTCTTATGGGGTCATCGGGGTCACTCAGATCTATGAGAGACAGGTAGTAGGGCGTTATGGAGAAGGGATATCTAGCGCTGACTAGCTTGAGCTGTGTTTGTTCTTCTTTTGACAGCGGTATAAGGCGACTTAGTTTCTCGACAGTGGTGATCCTGTTTCGAAATTGCCATTTCCAGTCACACCAATCTTCCCTTCGGACATCGGCGAAAAAGCCGTTGCGGATCCTAGTGCTTTTGGCTTTGTCTTCCGGACTTGGAGGTTCTTCATCCTCCACCACTACCTCATTATTGGCAGTGGTGGCAAAGCCTGGAGGCTCGTCTTGCTCGTCTTTGGCAACAACCGTCCTTCTAGCCAATTTATTCTTCTCCTGAAAATTTTATCTCACTATATATAGTGTCTTTGATGATACCGTAACACAATTCCTTTTTATTGTCAATGCCCTGTTGTGCGGTGTCCAAGACATACTATACAGTTTTTAAGCTATGGATACTCTGAATATATTAAGGTTATACTAGAGCTTTTAAAACTGGACATTAGCAACTTGGAGTGGCAAAAGTATGAAACATGGACACCATACCCGCCTGCTGACAGGCAAGATTGATTATAAGCAGCT
>Ga0078972_1008110_pt1 | contig 22430 bp, 15 predicted proteins | sample YelNatPaOPGAMG01_FD_67568 | JGI IMG/M metagenome (GOLD analysis project Ga0078972, IMG submission 67568) | Hot spring thermophilic microbial communities from Obsidian Pool, Yellowstone National Park, USA - OP-RAMG-01 (SPADES assembly) (version 2) | ecosystem: Environmental > Aquatic > Thermal...
CGCGCTATGCACGTAATTTCCGCCATTGGGGTTCACCAGCGTCACCGAGGGCGCGGTGTTGTCCACCACCAGGGCATTCGACTTAGTTGTTGGATTCCAGTCACCGGCCCCTGTTGGCTGGCGTGCCCTTACTCTCACATCGTAGGTACCTGAAGCGACCCCGGTCAGAGTCACCTCGTCGCTCCGCGTATTTACCCCATCGTTGAGACTTACGGCGTTTATGTCTGTGGACGCCACCACAGTACTTGTCCCAGCCTGCAGTATCTCCACCTTGATGTCACCCTGTGCGGTCTGGTTGCAGGTGACATTGTAGGTGACCGTCACCACGCCACCTGTTCTGGCATAGGCAGGACTGTCTGTGGTGGGGCTGGTGATGGTCACCCCGGTGACGGCTGCCTGCACCAGGCTTACCGGCGGCGATAGCGGCAGGAATGTTAGCACCAGAAGTGCCGCCACCAGAATGGCCGGGACTTTATACTTAGTTATCGTACTCATAGTCTTTTTTACCTCCGTTTTTGTCCTTAGTTCTTGTGTCTGGTGTCAAGAAATTTTCAGCCTTCATGTCATGCTGTTATTACCTCCGGTCACTTGCTACCGCGCTTCGGGGCTCTACCTGCTTGGTGGGTCTCGTTGCTTACGTAGTCTTTGATTATCCGCGCCACCAGCTCCTTTAAGGGTATGCCCTGGTGCGCTGCCTCTGCCTTGAGCTTGCGGTGGATTTCATCAGTTAGCTGAGCACGGATTTCTGGCATTTTCTTATCTCCTTAACCCAACATGTGGATATGGCAACAGGGGAGGACACAATATCTTCTGTCCGACACTGGCGTTCTGTGTATCCTGTGTCATCCATGCTGTCCTTCACAACTGGATATTATATCACACTTGTCAAGGGGGTGTACTCGTCCAGTAGATTAGTAACACCTGACCCCCGCAAGAGGAGGGTATGGATCCCCCTCACTCTAACTCCCTTCCCTAGGGGGACAGATGACTGCCCCCTCACCTGACCTCTCCCGCGGGGGAGGGGGATAAAAAGGTGCCTCTCCCTTGATGGGAGAGGACTGCGTTACCTATGTGCCCGGTCTAAAGTGTAACCTATGTCCCCGGTTGAACGCCCCCTCACCTAACCTCTCCCTCGGAGGGGAGAGGGATAAAAAGGTACCTCTCCCTTGCTGGGAGAGGACTGCGTTACCTATGTGCCCGGTCTAAAGTGTAACCTATGTCTCCGGTTGAACGCCCCCTCACCTAACCTCTCCCTCGGAGGGGAGAGGGATAAAAAGGTACCTCTCCCTTGATGGGACAGCTATCCTTTTCTCCTCTCCCTTGATGGAAGAGTTTCTTCCTTCGCCCCTCTCCCTTGACGGGAGAGGACTAAGGTGAGGGTGATCCTCCTGCGCGGGGGAGAGAAACCAGCCTGCTCCTTCCTGCTCTACTTAATCCAATATGTGTCATCCATTTGTCTGAACGAGCTCAGGGGGTGGTGATAAGGCTAGTAAGTGGCGCTGCGGCGTGTGATGAGGATGACGAGGAGGATGATGAGCAGCAGGAGGAGCACGCCGATGGCGCCGAGGATCAGGGGTGCGGGGACTGCCTGTGTGCTGGCGGTCGCCGGTGGCTTCTGGGCTGGCGGCTTGGGCGTGGGTGTGGTGGTCCCTGCTGGCTGCTGGGCTGGGGGCTGGGTGCCTGGGGGCTGAGCCTGTGGTGCCGTCTGCGTGCCCGAGGGCTGGGAGGTGGTCTCGCCGGAAGGGGGTGTCGCCGGCTGCTGCGGTGTGCTCGGTGGCTGGCTTGGCTGGCCGGGTGGCGGCTGTGCCGGTGCTGTGGTGGCGGCGAATACCTGCACGCGGCTGTTGCCGCTATCGGTGACGAACACCTTACCATCGGGGCTGACGGCTATGCCCAGGGGGACATCGAACTCCCCATTGCCGTCGCCGGAGGTGCCCCAGGCGACCAGGAAGTTACCGCTGGCATCGAACTTCTGGATGCGGTCGTTGTAGCTGTCTGCCACATAGACGTTGCCCTTGCTGTCCACAGCCACACCCACCGGCTCGCTGAACTGTCCGTTGCCCTCGCCCTCCTTGCCCCAGGCGCCGAGGAACTTGCCATTGGTGTTGAACTTCTGGATGCGGTTGTTGTAGGTATCGGCGACATAGACATTGCCACCGCCGATGGCGATGCCCTGGGGTTCATCGAACTGTCCGTTGCCCTCGCCCTCGGTGCCCCATGCCATGACGAACCTGCCGCTGCTATCGAACTTCTGGATGCGACAGTTGCCGCTGTCAACCACATAGACAAAGCCGGCACCGTCCACCGCCACCGCTGAGGGAGTATCGAATTCCCCCTCGTCCTCGCCGTAGCTGCCCCAGGTGCCGAGGAACCTGCCAGTGCCGTCGAATTTCTGGATGCGGTTGTTGCCGCTATCGGCGACGTAGATGTTGCCGGCGGCATCCACGGCTATGCCCAGCGGCTCATCGAACTGTCCGTTGCCCTCGCCGTAGCTGCCCCAGGCGCCGAGGAAGCGACCGCTGGCATCGAACTTCTGGATGCGGTTGTTGCCGCTGTCGACCACATAGATATTGCCGGCACCATCGGTGGCGATGCCTGCCGGGCTATCGAACTGTCCCTGGCCGCTGCCGTCCGTGCCCCAGGCAAGGACGAATGCCGGCGCCGGCTCCGCCGCCTCCAGGGATGGCGCTCCAAGCAGGGATACCGCGCCCAGTGCCAGCACCAGCATTGCCCGGCACAGAAGCGCGGGACTCATTCCCCTCCATGCCTTTAGCCGCTTGTCCATGCCCGTATAAGCATTATATCACAATATCACGGTCAGTCGACCGGTGTGGCGGTGAACTTGCCCTCGAACTGCCCGAACCTCGGGATGTAGCGGGCAAATCCTTCGCCATGGTTGTAGGTGTCAATAGGTGGTAGCCCGAGCTCACCCCAGCCGTGGATATCGCCCTTGATGGACTTCACCTTCCCCGTTTTCTTGTCCCAGTTTACCTTGGCGTTTATCGTCCAGGTACCGTACCACTTCTCTTTCCATGTACCGGCATATTTACTGTAGTAACAGAATGCGCCAATGCTGCCGCTCTGGGAGAGGCGGGGCTTATTAGTGATGCGTCCCTCCGGATTCCTGACGAAGGGGCCAACATAGCCCTTGTCAGAAAATAGCTGCAGCTCGGTGGCATCGAAGCCCCATTCCCGGGGTATTCCCTTGAGGGTGAAAGTGCACTGTATCTTTGGATTGTAGTACCTTTCGAGCTCGCCAATCTCGTCATACCCCTGTTCGATTTCCCACACCGCCTCGTTGAGGACCAGCACCTTATTGCACGTCCAGTCGTAAACCTTGATGCTGCACTGCACATTGTATTTGCCTCTGACCACAGGGCCGTCCCATGGGTCTATGGCGTTGGATGGTGGCGGCTCGTCTGCCAGCGCTGGCGTCGCCAGGCTCGCCAATAGCACCACAATACTCAAAACAACCGATCCCTTTAGCATATTTCACCTCCTTTGCCTTCTGCCTTATCTGGGTCCCTCGAGCTGCGTCGCTAGCCTACTTCATGATTGTCACCTCCCTTCTGTTTCTCACCTTTCCACTGCCATCCTCATTCTACTGGTCGGGATTTGCCCCGTCAGCGGGCTGTACTCGTCCAGTACATTAGCCCTCTCACCTGACCTGCCCCGCAAGGGGGTGTGGTTCCCCTCACTCTAACTCTCTCCCGCAAGGGGAGAGAGAACAAACGAAGGTGGCCTCTCCCGCAAGGGGGTGTGGTTCCCCTCACTCTAACTCTCTCCCGCAAGGGGAGAGAGAACAAACGAAGGTGGCTCTCTCCCGCAAAGGGAGAGAGAGGAAAGAAGTTAGGGTGACTGTACCTGCAAGAGGAAGGAAAGCAGCCAGCGTCTTCCTGCTGTATCCTGGTATGTGTCACCCGTCCTTCTGAACGAGCCCCTAGGTTATCCGCTATGGCGAGAGCGTGGCGGTGAACTTGCCCTCAAACTGTCCCATCAGCGGAGCACCGGGCTCATCGGGGTCTTCGGCACCCCATTCACCCCAGCCATATATCGTCCCCTTGATTGACTTCACCACCGGCGGCTCGGTATTCTTATCTAGCTTTACTCTGGCGTTGATTATGTAGGTGACATGGCAGCTCGACGGGTATTTACCGTATTCGCCGAGGTCAACCATCAGGGAGAGGCGGGGAGTATTCTTGACCTTATTGTCAACACGGTCAACAGGTCCCACATAGCCCACCATGTCCCCCACGGCAGGGCAGGAGACGCCATCGAGCGTGATAGAGCCATAGACCTTGTGTCTGTCCTGTGTCGTGATGTGCAGGGTGCCATTCTGGACTGTCAGCAGCCTGTTACCTTTCCAGTCGTAGAACTTGATTGAGCCGGTGAAAGGATAGTCGCCAAGTACAATGGGTATTTCTTCCATGAGTATCCATGTAGGCTCCGGCTTTTCTGTGGCGGTGCTGCCTTCCGTGGCGGCGGGTGGCAGGCCGCCGGGAGGGTCAGCCAGCGGCGTGGCGGTGAACTTCCCCTCGAACTGTCCCTGGCTGGGTGTGATGGGCAAGAGGCACCAGCCACAGGGGCCATACTCACCCCAGCCGCTTATGGTGCCCTTGATGGACTTCACCTTATTCAGCTTCTTGTCCCACTTTATCTTCCCGTTGAGCACATAGGTGACGTATTTGGTGGTGGGGTACTGGCAGTATCCTCCGACCTCAAGCAGCAGTGACACCCTAGGGGTGTTCTTGACCTTGCCGTCTATTCTGACGAAGGGCCCCACGTAGCCATTCACGGGGACAAGTGTGGGCCAGCCTTCGGGCACAACATCGGGCTGCCAGTAGCCTTTCACCTTGTGCCCGCTCTGCCAGGTGATATAAAGCGTGCCCCCGGTGATGGGCGTGAGCCTGTTGCACATCCAGTCGTAGAGCTTGATGGAGCAGGTGGTGGCGTAGGTGCCGGTGATCGCCGGCATTGTCGCCCAGAACTTAGCCACGAAGGCGTCATAACTTCCGGCATTTGCCCCCTGGTAAGGGTTCAGGGTGGGAAAGTTTGTGGAAGCTGTCTCTCCGGTCACATAGGCGCAGCCCGATGAGTCTACGGCGATGCCAAAGCCAGAATCAGCGTATGAACCACCGAGGTAGGTGGAGTAGATGAGGCTGTCGCCTTCGGACGATAACACTGTGACAAAGGCATCAGTTTGCCCTTGAGCGGTCTGGTAGGCAGTCTGGGTGGGGAAGTTACCGGAATCTGTATCTCCGGTCACATAGGCGCAGCCCGATGAGTCCACGGCGATGTCCCAGCCATGGTCATTGTCTGAGCCACCAATGTAGGTGGAGTAAACAAGGCTGGCATTGCCTGACCTGGTGGTATCGAGTTTGGTGACGAAGACGTCAGAAAGTCCGTTAAAAGATGTGTCGTAGGCTTGTGGCGTTGTTGGAAAGTCGGGACCGCCTGCCGAGCCGGTGACGTAGGCGCAGCCGTAAGCGTCCACGGCGATTCCTCCCGCGCTATCCCAGCCTAAGCTGCCGAGATACGTAGAGTAGGTGAGATAGTTTCCGGCAGGTGACAACACGCTGACAAAGGTGTCTTGAGTTCCTTGCTTTCGTGTCTGGTAAGCGCTCCGGACAGGGAAATCGTTAGAGTCCGTCTCTCCGGCGATGTAGGTGTTGCCGTTGGCGTCTACGGCGATGCTCTTTCCGCGATCTGACCCTGAACCACCGAGGTAGGTGGAGTAGATGAGGCTGGCAGCACCAGACTTGGCGGTGTCCAGCTTAGTGACGAAGGCATCACTACTGTCAGCATGTGTGTCGAAGGCACCTGGTGTGGTGGGGAAATTGGCGGACAATGTCCATCCGGTGACATAAGCGCAGCCCGATGTGTCGACGGCGATGCCATAGCCTCCATCATTGTCTGAACCGCCGAGGTAGGTGGAGTAGATGAGGCTATTGCCCGCTGCCGACAGCTTGGTGACGAAGGCGTCACAACCTCCGGCATTTGCCCCCTGGTAAGGGTTCAGGGTGGGAAAGTTTGTGGAAGATGTTATTCCAGTCACGTAGGCGCAGCCCGATGAGTCCACGGCGATGCCAAAGCCAGAATCAGCGTCTGAACCGCCGAGGTAGGTGGAGTAGGCAAGCGACGGGTCTATGATGAGCGGGTAGCTATTATTGTAGGCTGCCACATAGAAGCCGTAGCTCCTATCGTCCACCAGCCTGAAGCCGCCATCAATCTGCACTGTTTCACCGCCTATCTGCTGGTAGATGTAGGGCTTGCTCTGGACTATATTGCCGAAGGCGGTGCGGACTAGAAGCTCACCGTCCGTTATCTCGATGCCCTCCACGCCCCGGTAAGCCAGAGATATATTTTCAGGGCTTGCCTCCGGTCTGACGATGAAGTCATAGCGCAGCCTGCTGCCGCTGCCGTAGAGGCGGAGGTCTATATTGGGGTAGATGTCGTGGTACACCACCTCGCGGTAGGTGGGGATATTGGTGTGCCATTTCTGCGGGTCATTGCCGATAAGGTAGTTGACCACGGCGCTGTGCTTAACGCTGCCCTCTATGGAGGGCTGGGTGTTAGCGCCGATGAAATCGAGGCTGAACACCAGCCTCTCTGCCTTTCTATCTATCCTCTCGCCCGCCCCCGCCTTTTCATAGCGGATGAGGTCGAAGACGATGCCCTCTGTGGTGAGATAGAGGGTCTGTCCTGAGGTCTTGAGGTAGAATTTCACCCTCCCATCTATCTGTCCCTGGTTCGGGATGAACAGGAGGGGCAGCCTACCGTAAGCCTCGAGGACGCTCTGCTTGGTAGGCAGGTCTGCTGCGTCCGGGCTGGTCTGCTGGGGTGTTAAGCGGGGCATGGGGTAGAATGCCAGCAGCGCCGAAGCCACGAGCAAGAAAGAAAGTGCCAGTGAAAGGGATATCCATACGCTTCGAGGTAATCTCGCCATAGCCACCCTCCTGGATGCCGGTAGTGCCTGCCAGTGATTGACACTTTTGCGCCTCAGCGGCTACGGGGTCATGGGACTGAGGCCAAGCGGGGAGTACTGGTAAGGAGAGGACGTGCGGGTGCTTGGTCACCGCCCCACAGGCACCCCTCAAGAGTATTTCGTTTAAGACTATTCTACGATGGTCAGCCGTGCCCTGTCAATAGGTGGGGCTACTGTGGTGTGGCGGTGAACTTGCCCTCAAACTGCCCCATCAGCGGAGCACCGGGCTCATCGGGGTCTGGAGCACCCCATTCACCCCAGCCGTATATGCTCCCCTTGATGGACTTCACCTTGTCCAGCTTCTTGTCCCACTTTATCTTGGCATTGAGCACATAGGTGACATAGGAGCCATCGGGGTACTTGCAGTACTCGCCAGCCTCGAGCAGAAGTGACAGCCTGGGGGTGTTCTTCACCTTGCCGTCTATTCTCACCAGCGGTCCCACATAGCCATTAAATTCAAGGGGTTCGAGCTCAGGCCAGCCCTCAGGTGTAACATCGGGCTGCCAGTAACCCTTTACCTTGTGCCCATTTTGCTCGGTGATGAAAAGCGTGCCGCCGGTGATGGGCGTGAGCTTATTGCACTTCCAGTCGTAGAGTTTGATGGAGCAGGTTGTGGGGTAGGTGCCCTGCACATCGGGGATATCCAGCTCCACGGTCTGTCCGGGGAGGGCTTGGGAGAGGGCATCTATGCTCCCGGGCACAGGCGCTGTGGTGGTCGCAGGCAGGGTGGTGCCGTCTGAGGGTGTGGCGGTGAACTTGCCCTCGAACTGTCCCATCTCGGGCAGTTCGCCGTCAAGGATATTTCCCCATTGACCCCAGCCATAGAGGTTGCCTTTGAGGTACCTCACCTCTCCAGTGTACCTGTCCAGCTTTACCCGGGCATTGATGATGCAGGTGTCGTAGGGGACGGTGGGGAACCGGGAGTACTCTCCGCCCTGCGCCAGCAGCGACAGCCGCGGCGTATTGGCGACCCTGTGGTTCTCATAGGTCACGGTACCCACATAGCCGCTGACGGGGACAAGCGTGGGCCAGCCTTCGGGTACAACATCTGGCTCCCAGTAACCCTTCACTTTGTGGTCATCCTGCTCGGTGATGAAAAGCGTGCCGCCGCTGACCAGCAACTGCCTCTTGCCTGTCCAGTCGTAGAACTTGATGTTTCCGCTCATCTGATAGGCGCCGGCGACCGAAGGCACGCTGGGCGCGAAAGCGACATCCAGTGTCTGCCAGAAGAATAGCTGCCCCCCATACGCACCGCCATGAGTGCAGTTATAGTTCATGTCCATGCTGACGCGGAAGATGCCGTGGGGGCGGTTGGGTGGGGCACCCCAGCTATTGAGCATTATCCAGTAGCGGTTATTGGGGTCTTCATCGTTGTAGCCGACGCAGAGGACGGCATGCCCTCCGCCGCTAAAGGGGTCGTAGGTCTTGCCACAGGTATAGTTGGGGTTCCATATGGCATCCTCGGGCTGGTTCCACCAGAAGTTGAGAAAGGCCTGCACATCCCCGGTGTTGGCGAGGAAAAAGGCGAACCACACCGCCCGGTTCTGGTGGAGGACGGCTTTTATATTGGCGATGGCTTGCTCTTTGGTCAGTCCGTAAGTGGGGATGGTCTCAACGGTTATGGACTGGACGACATAGCTGGGGTTGGTGGAGATGCTGCTGGCGGGGACGGAGGTGGAATCGAAACACCTGCGCCCGGCGTCAGCCCAGGCGGCGTTGATGTTCGACCAGGGGACTATCTTCTTCTCCTCGGCGTAGAAGGCGGCGAAGTTTGTCAGCCAGCCGCCGCAGCATGCCCACTCTCCCGCCTTGCCCTTATTGTAGTTGGAGTTGAAGTACTGTATGGAGAGGCGGTCCCTGACGCCGTTCTGGGTAGCCAGTGCCACCTCCATGACCCCCGTGCCCGCCCACACCCAGCAGTTCCCACAAGTCCCCTGCCAGCGTTCGGCTGGCGTGTACTCGAGACGGTCGAGCAGGCTGAAGGCTTCTCCGGGGGCTTTCTCCAGCGTTGCGGTGAGCGTTCTGGGGAGCGCCACCTCTGGCGCCCGGCGGTAGTCCTCCACCCAGCGCTGCTTCTCCTCCGGCGATGGGCGCATCAGGGGGCATTCTTCCTCACCTTGGGGGCTGCACCAGCTACAGGGCGAAGCGGGCTGCAAGTCCGGTGGTGAGGCTTGAGCCGGGGTGGGGGTGGGGCGGAGAAGGGCAAGCGTCGCCAGCCCCAGGACCAGCGCCAGCAGGGCGGATGAGATAGCTAGCGGCTGCAGTGCTTTGCTGCGCCATTTGTTTGCCGAGTCTATGTGGAAGACGTGCTGCATGCTTTGTCTCTCAGTGTGAGGTGTATTTGTGCTCGATAATGGCGCCATCTTTGACCAGCCCCTGCCACACGATCCTGTCGCTGCGGTAGCGCGCCTCGACCTCGTAGGCGCTTTCCGGGGTCATGGTGTGGGCGATGGTGACATTCCACTGGGCGGCGGTGTAGGTGACGCTGGAGTAGCCCGGAGCTTTGGTGGCGGATGCCTCGTGCCATGCCATGTCTTCACCGATGAATGGGGCGGCATCGGGGTGGTGGGTTGCGATATAAGCCATGATGTCGCGCAGCATCTGCTCAGCCTCCGGCTGAATGCCAGCGGCAGGCCCGGGGGTACAGCTGCAAGCGGCTGCTAGCACCCATGCCAGCGAACAGAATGTCAGTCGTTTGACCGTCATCGTCTATTACGCACAGGCTAACTATGACACCGGGCGGACCTGTGGCTCAGGCTCAAGCCGTAATCACTTCGCCTGCTGGGGCAGGGTCACCCCGGGTGGCAGGGTGACGCCGGGCGGCAACCCGTTCCCAGGACCCACGGGGGTGACGGTGAACTTGATTTCCCCCATTTGTCCGTCCTGCCCCGGGTAGAACATCCACTGCCATGCCCCCTTGATTGACTTTACGTTTTTGTACTTGTCCAGCTTGACAACGGCGTTCAGCACATCTGCGTAACCGGGTTGTTGATATGCCTCAGCAAGCAGCGGCTTGTTCTTCGGCTTGTTGCTCACGGAGTCCAGCACCATGGGACCGACGAAGCCGTTGTAATCGCAGCCGCCGTTGCCCGGTGCCTTGCCAAGCGGCGGGATGTCCTGCTCCTCTCCTTCAGGTCCCCCAATGAGGTAGTATCCGCTTACCCGCACCTGGTGACCGTCCTGGCACCAGACCACCAGCAAAAATTGACCTGTGCCCGTTTGCTTTACGCCGTACCAGTCGTACCATACCACCTTATATGGACCGATGTATAAACCGACGAGGTCCGGGGGACCATCCACCACAGGTGTGCCCTCGACACCCTGCCCGGGCTGTTCGTCCTCTGCCACCGCTGTCAGCGGGAGGACAAAGCCGAGGGGTAAGATGAGCACCACCGACAGCAGGATAGCCATTACCGTTCTTATCCGTAGCATAGACCACCTCCTTTTTCCCAACGCCCGCCGAAAGCTGTCGTGGCAAAGCATCAGGTGCGACAATGCTAACACGTTAGGTCATCTGTGTCAATCGCCCATGCTCGTGTGCGGTGCATTAAGTGTTTAACATTGCACATTCTTGGCGACCTAGAACTGATAATCAGGAATAGCGATGTGCCCGTTGTTTTCTGGAGTGACCGAGCCAGTGGTCTATGTTTACAAGTGTGGCTGTTGGGGTTTAAAATAGATATAGTTTCGGGCGGTTAGCTCAGCGGTTAGAGCGCTTGCTTCACACGCAAAAGCCCCGGGCTCAAAGCTGGTGTTCCCCTTCTTAGATACGAAATTTTCCCCACGAAGCAAGAGGTCTTTTGTTGGCTCGGTAGCCGCCTTTGAAGGCTTTCTCTTTCTCATCTCCTTCCTCCTCTCGGTCAGCTTATACTCTTTTCGCGATGGCATTCTTGGAGACAAATTCCTGTTCTCCGCGTAATAGTGGCCTTGTTTCGTCGCGCCGAAGTGTGGGATGGTGCATGGCCAAGTACCCTAGCAAGTGATGTGGATGAGGGCTGCCACACGCTTGCCCTGACCAGTGATTTGGTTGACCCTTTCCACCGCATCCCCTGAGGGGACGATTACCACCTGCAGCTTTGATTCCTTGATTAGAGCGTTGGCATCCGCTGCAAGCTCAGCTTTACCTTGGGTGCCGGTGCCGATGACCAGCACTTCAGGCTTGGACTGGAGGAGCTTTTCTATTTCCGTTTTCTTGATGGAGTGGCTGCCGAACTTCCAGAAGCCGCCTTTTCTTTTCTCCACGCTGCCGTCGGCGTGAAGGAAAACGTCCCGGTCGTAACTCCTACCATCGATTACTATTGAACCGAAACTGAATCTATCAATCTTTGCCATCTGCGTCTCCCAAGCCTAGTTTTAATAGCTAAAGAAGCTGTCTCATCCGGCTACAATTTAACCTTATCGGAGGCGACGAGTCAAAGGCGCTGCAAGTTAGCTAGATGCGCACCGGGTCAAACAAATCCCCTGATCTTCCGCATCCACGCAACAAAAACGGGCATTGTTCTATGTGGCGAGGTAGCACTGTGTACGGGGTTACCGAGCTTGGACTTTGCTGCGTATGCCCCGGCCTTTATTGCTTGAGGGCAATGGCGAACTCGTTTATCTCCGGCCGGGATTAGCATAACCCCTTTATCTTACGAGCCACACTTCTTGAGGCTGACTTGACAATGGCTTCTGGTAATGGTACACTCGTTCTACGAACACTTGCGCACATAAGTAGCGCAGGGCGCGCTTTCGGCATTTACAAATGAGGGTGGGCTACGTCTTCATCCCCGACTTCGCGGTACAGGTGGAGAGAATTCGGCGCGGTGAGCTCCGAGGAAGGCCGCTGGTTATCGGTGGTTCTCCCTTAGACAGCGGTCGGGTGTATGCCGTTTCCTCTGAAGCTGCTTGTTTTGGAGTTGTGGAGGGGATGTCCCTAAAAAAGGCCTATGTGCTCTGTCCCCAAGCCCATTTCATGCCACCGGACGAGAGAGGATACTGGCAGGCCTTCGAAGCTGTAATCCGGTTAGTGGAAGAGTTCAGCTCTGTGGTCGAGACCGAAAGGTTAGGTTGTGCATACTTTGGTGTTAGCGATTTTGGAAATGAAGATGAGTTAGCCCGAGAGGTCGGCGGTCGGATTTTACAGCAAACGGGGATAAGGGCGTGCTTGGGGATTGGTCGCGGTAAGTTTATCGCCGGGATAGCAGCCAGGGTCGCCCGCCCTGACTGCCCCATCGTCGTCGCCAGTGGGGATGAGAGGGCATTTCTCAGTTCGCTACCTGTGGACTTACTACCTTGTTCCCAGTGGGTAAAGGAAAGACTTTACCTCTTCGGTATCCGTCGCATAGGGGAATTAGCCTGGCTTTCTAGGGAGGCGCTACGGAGCCAGTTCGCCAGCGAGGGTGAGTTTCTCTACAGGCTTGTTCACGGCGTGGATACCACCGTTTTGAGGCCGAGGCGGGGAATAAGAAAGATAGTGCGAGTTATACGGCTCGATGAGCCTATTTCCACCGTAGGGGGAATAATTAGTATGCTGGGGAAGGTGATAAATGAGGTGGCCATAGGATTGGGGGATAGCTGGGAGGTCTGCCATAGGCTCACGGTGCGCTTATTCCTCTGTTCGAAGAAGATAGCCGAGCGGTGTTTTACCTTAAGGAGGGGGGCAAGCTGCCCAACTGTCATGCTGTCCCTCGTCCGACTCTGGCTCGATGGGCTTAAACTGGATGCCGAAATCGAAAACATAGAGCTATGCTTCGAGGTGGCCAGAGAAAACGGGCTGCAACTGACCCTCTGGGAGAAAGTAAAGCCAAAGTCAATAGACGATGTCTGCTCTGAAGTATTAGGAAAGGGGCGGTGGCAGCGCGGGTTGAGCAGGGTAGCAGTCAGGGACCCCTATGCCTTTGTTCCTGAGCAGCGCTTCAAGTTGATCAAAGTCGCCGAGGGCTGGCATGTCCAGGCTGTTTAGCAAACCGAAAAAATTGGTGGTGAAGACTGGGGAAGACGGTGTGCCTTTAGTTGTGGCGAGAAATGGGAGAGTGGAAAAGGTGGTAAAGGTCCACCGGCGCTGGCGCATCTGTGACCAGTGGTGGAAGGAGGAGATCTCCAGGGAATACTTCCGCATCGAGACCAGCTCCGGGCTGATATGCGAGATTTACAGAGATATGACCAGTGGCGTCTGGTACTTAAGCAGAATATACGATTAGGGCGGAGACCACCATGGCAAATTATGTTGAGCTCCACTGCCACAGCAACTTCTCCTTCCTTGACGGTGCCTCCCACCCCGAGGAGCTTATCTCTAGAGCAAAGGAGCTGGAGATGCCAGCTATAGCCATCACCGATCATGATGGCCTTTACGGGGTGGTGCGCTTTTGGAGGGCTGCCAGGAAGGCGGGGATCAAGCCGATAATCGGTGCTGAGATCAAGGTAAAAGGTGGTGGGCATCTCACACTGCTAGCAAAGAACATGGCTGGCTATTCAAACCTCTGCCGTCTCATCAGCCATGCCCATTTGAGCCATGAGAAACATAAAGAAAATAGCGTCGGCGTTGAGCTTTCCCAACTTGCCAATTATTCTCAAGGCATCATTTGTCTTTCCGGATGTAGCAAGGGGGAAATAGCAAGATATGTGCTTGAGCGCAAGGCTGAGGAGGCTTTGGCCAGGGCGCACTTGTATGCAGACATCTTCGGTAGAGAAGGTTTTTTTATCGAGCTCCAGAACCATTTTCATCCCGAGGACGCTGCGCTCTGCCGGGAGCTGGTGGAAGTTGCCAGGAAGTCGGGCGTCGGCTATGTCGCCAGCAATAACGTCCACTATCACCTACCTCAGAGGCACCGACTCCAGGATGTTCTCGTCTGTATCAGGGAAAGGACCACTTTAGATAAATCGGCAAAATTTCGTTTTGCGAATACCGAGTACTATTTGAAATCTGATAACGAGATGAGCCTCTTGTTCAAGGATTACCCCGAGGCTATCAGGGTTACGGTGTCCATCGCCGATATGTGCTCTGTGGAGCTTGATTTTAGAGAACATCGTTTCCCAGGGTTCCCCCTGCCCGAGGGCGAAAACGAAATAAGCTATCTGAGGAAGCTGTGTTACCTCGGTGCCCAGGAGAGATATAGCCCGATGACCGCTGAGGTGATAAATCAGCTGGAACATGAGCTCGGGGTTATCGAGAGGATGGGGCTTGCAGGTTATTTCCTCGTCGTCTGGGATATCGTGCGCTATGCTAGGGAAAAGGGGATCCCGGTGAGGGGAAGAGGTTCAGCTGCTGATTCCATAGTGGCCTATGCATTGGGAATAACGCAGGTCGACCCCTTAAAGTACAAGCTCCTCTTCGAGCGCTTTTTGAACGAGGAAATGGAGGGGACGCCGGACATTGATATAGATGTCTCCACAAACCATCGTGAGGAATTGCTCGAGTACGTTTACCGAAGGTATGGGCGGGAACATGTCGCCATGGTAGCTAATGTGGTCACCTTCCAGGCGAGGAATGCGATAAGGGATGTGGGCAAGGCTCTGGACATGCCGGCGGAGCTGGTGGACCGGCTGGCAAAGTCTGTGGATGTTTATTCTGCCGCAGAATTGCCGCGGAGGATAGCAGAGCTAAGGGAATTCAAGAATAACAGCATCCCCTGGCAACATTTCCTTTCCCTATGCCAGGAGATAGCCGATTTCCCCAGACACCTCTCGGTGCATGTCGGCGGCATGGTAATCAGTTCCGCTCCTCTCATCGAGGCCGTGCCCTTGGAGAAGGCAGCCTGCGGCAGGGTGATAACCCAGTGGAACAAGGACGATATCGAGGAGGTGGGACTGATAAAAGTTGACCTGCTGGGGCTGAGGATGCTTTCTCTAATTCATGATACATTGGGTCTAATCGAAAAGCACCGGGGCTTCAAGCTTGATTTAGGGTCAATACCTCTGGACGACAGCAACGTGTATGAAATGCTGCGCCGAGCCGATACCGTGGGTGTGTTCCAAGTGGAGAGTCGGGCCCAGATGCAGACCTTGCCCCGCTTGAAGCCGGATTGCTTCGATGACCTTGTGGTAGAGGTGGCTGTGGTCAGGCCGGGACCGATACAGGGGAAGATGATTCACCCCTATCTAAGAAGAAGACAAGGATTGGAAAAGGTGACTTATCTCCACCCAAAGCTGAGGCCGATTCTGGAGGAGACGCTCGGGGTTCTTCTATTCCAAGAGCAGGCGATAAAGATAGCGGTCGAGATCGCCGGCTTCAGTCCCGGGGAGGCTGATAGGTTGAGGAGGGCGATGGGAAAACAGCGCTCTAAAAGGGAGATGGAGGAAATAAGGGGAAGATTCATCTCCGGCGCTACCGAGAGGGGATTGGACGAAAAGGTTGCCAGCCGTATCTTCGATCAGATAGCGTCTTTTGCCTCTTTCGGCTTCTGCAAAAGCCATGCCGCTTCATTTGCCAGGACATGTTATGAATCGGCCTATCTTAAGCTCTATTATCCAGCCGAGTTCTACTGTGCCCTGTTGAACAACCAGCCCATGGGTTTCTACTCCCCTGAGGTCATCGTAAACGATGCTAAAAGACACGGTATAAACGTCCTACCTGTGGATGTTAATGCCAGCGAGCCGGAGTGCACAGTGGAAGGCGGGCAGATAAGACTTGGCTTCAGGTATGTAAAGGAGATGGGGGAAGCTGCGTCAGCCAGGGTTGCCGAGGAAAGGAAAAAGGGACCGTTCTCTTCTCTTGCTGACTTCTATTTCCGTACTGGACTGAGCAAGGAGGCCGTGGAAAATCTGATCCTGGTTGGGGCTTTCGACTCCTTTGGCACTAGCAAGCGAGAACTTCTGTGGGAACTTGGATTATTAGTGAAGGAGCAGCCCTTTTCGCTGCCTTTAGCAATTCCCCCGGTGAAGGTGGCTTTGCCCGAGATGACGGCTTGGGAGCAGATAGCTAGCGAGTACCGGATTCAAGGGTTTTCGCACCGCTGCCACCCCATGCAGCTTCTAAGAAAGCGCATCTCCAGAGACGGTGTGATAACGAGCTCAGAGGCAAATAGCTTGCTTTGCGGGACAAAGGTGCGCGTTGCTGGACTTGTAGTGGCAAGGCAGAGGCCGATGACAGCTAAAGGCACATGCTTTCTTACCCTGGAGGATGAGACCGGCATGATAAACATCGTCATAAGCCCGCGGGTATATGAGAGGAATCGCGAGCTAATAAGGCTGGAGCCGATACTGGTAATCGAGGGAAGGCTTGAGAACAGGGGTGGTGTGGTCAATGTAGTTGCTGAGGCAGTGGCTTCTCTACGGCAGGAGGTGGAGCGGCAACGGCTTCTTTACTCTGCCTCATCCTCAGATAGTCCGGGAAAAGCGATGGCTGTGAGCGGATGAGGGCATCGATATCTTTGGCATTCCTTATCCCGTAGTCGGCATAGCAATTGTTGAACAGGACGTGTAATTGCTTTGCTTTTGCCGCCAAGTAGCCTAATCTGGGCAACCATTCCTCTAGCTCTTCTTTCGAATAAAGGTACTTGAACCTCTCCGCCACGCTGATACCCTTCTTCTCCCAGTTCTCACTATTCCTTCCGTGGAAGCGGACCACGGCGATTTCTGAGGTCACCTCGGCAACGGGCGGCACAGAAGACTTAAAGCCCTGCGGCTCATCGACGCATACATAGGCAAAGCCGTTGTCGCGCAGAAAGGCGAAGGTTTCTTCTCTCCTCTGCCCGGAGAGCCAGAGGCCGTTGCGAAACTCCACTGCTAGACGGTATTGTGGTAAGTTTCTTTTGCACTCTAGAAGGTGCTCTCTAGAACCTCTTCCCGGAGTGAACCACTCGGGAAACTGGAAAAGGACTACACCTAGCTTACCGGCGCTGTCCAGAGGCAGCAGGGCATTGCTAAACTGCCGCCATAGTTCGTCTTTGGCCTCGGCCGGCAGGTCCCGATAGTAGAGATTTGGCTTGTCCGTTTGCGGTACTAGCGGCCTAATGTCTTTGGGCAGGGCAGATAGCTTCGTCGGGTGATTGGTGAAGATGCTGAACGCTTTCACATCGAAGATGAAATCATCGGGCGTCCGCTCCACCCACAGACGGGCTGTCCTAGGGGAGAGCATGGCATAGTAGGTGCTGTCCACCTCCACTATCCTGAAGTGCTGTGCGTAGAACTGCAGTCTCTTCTCGGCGGTGTTGAAGCCGGGCGGATAAAAGCCGCTGGCAAGCAGCGTAGGGTCAGTCCATGAGCATGTTCCAATAAGTACTTCTGCCATCGAAGCCCCTTGCCAGGTCGGTGCCTACGCCTATTTTAGACGATGAGCAGCTAACCTGCCACAGCGGATACCGGCCCATCTTCTTTTCGCCACTGGTTAGAAAGTTCGAGAACGCAGTTAAGGAGGCCTTCGCTAGCACTATTTGCGCGCCGCCGTCTTCGTGAACGCAAAGTCTGCTTTGCTACCGACTGACTCACTGCAGACTAGAGGGCTGAACAATTCATCGTTTTGTTTAGCGGTAATGGTCTTCGATGTCCATAGGCTAACAGCTATGTTTCTGCAGTGTCACCTTACTGATTGCCGCAAGCTAAAACCGCAAATTCGCAGTGGAACTCCGGGGCAATCTTCTGCGCTCCTATCGTGGAGCTGCCAACCGCGTCATTCAAGAAGCAGTAACTCGAAGTGACATCCAAGCGCTGAAACTATCTATTCGGGTGAAATGTTCTGCTTCAACTCCGCTTGTTCGAACAGGACCGTCCAGAATGTTCTAGAAGAGTTCGAGTAGGAGTTAGTCCACTGCTCGGCGCCAACGTCAGGTGACCCCGTCTATTGGCTATAGGGCTAAGCGCCCAGCACAATTCCTGGTACAGTGGGTCACCCGGTTCTGGACTGGATACTGGGGGACGGTCGAATGGGTGTCTTCCGCACATTCCCATGCTCCAGTGTTCTCAGGAATATCTAACGGGTGGTGGCGCCCTGCTTATAACCAAGCCGAGCATCGCGGGGTAAGGTGGCCTCAATTCTAGCCGAAGAGCGCAGCAAAATGGTATGCCGCCAGTGTATACCAGTAGGTTACCGCCCAGGCAGGAGCGCAGACAGGAGGTGTTCGATTGCTGGCGTTTGTCGAGTATACTGGGTCACCCCCTCCTGGGTAGTAGGTAAACAAGCCACAAGGTATGGTATACTAGTATGGTATACAGATGTGGTAAACAAGAGGGTAACATGACGACGGCAAGGGAGCGATACGAGGCGAAGACTAGGGTTGTCACCTTCCGTGTGACCAAAGAGGTGTTCAACCAGATCGAGGAGGTGAAAGCCGCAGGGGGGCTTTCGTATGGCGACTTGATAAAGCTTGGCGCTGGGATCGCCAGCGAGGAAATAAGGGCAAAGATAGCCGAGGCGAGTGGGCTTGAGGCCAGGCTTTCCCAACTGAAGGCAGCTATCGAGCAGGCACAGCAAAAACTGGCGGAAGCTCTTGCGGAGGAGAGGAAACGGCGCCTAGCTGAGCTAGATCTCGAGATTGGAGCTTATAAGCTGTTTGACGAAGGGTGGGGATTGGAGGAAGTCGCTTTTAAGCTGGGCATTCCTTGCGAGATAGCGTATCGTTATCTTGAGGAATGGGGTCGAGTACGAAATGAGAAGGTAACCATAGAAAGGGAATTGCTGCGGCAATGTTTGAGAAGGCATATTCACGAGCTCAAGCGGCGCGCCTCCTGGTACCGGCTCTTTCCCGGTCACACTGATACTCTTACGCGAATCGAAGAAGAGGTCGATTATTGTCAGTACCTGTTGGATTCCCCGTCTGAGATTAACGACGAGTGGAGGGCGTTTCTCCTTGCTGAGTATGCAAGCCAAATTGAGTCAACTAAGGGTAGGTGATCTTCTTGGATGGAGGACGTCATCCCGGGCTGCAGGTGGTCAATCTAGATGCGATTGCCACTACTGCGAAAGGAGGTGTGGTGGAGAAGCTAAAAAGTGGTACGGGCTGCGCTCCGCCTCCCCTTGGTCTGGAACATTAGAAAGCGCAGGGAGTACGAAGGTGGACGATACAGAGAAGAGGTTGAGGATCTATAGAGCTATTACCAGTAACCCTGAGTGGGTGGACATCCTCCAGGATGCTCTGGCTCTCCAGGAAAAGAAAGAGGCAGAATATGTAACAAGCGAGTACCCCTGGCTTGGCTTCGAGTGGTTTGAAGTCCATGCCGATCCTCAGACGCTCAAAAAGATGGTGACCTCGAGGATACTTAATATTACATTTTCCAGCCGCACTTCTACGCACTATAAGGTTGCTGACCCTGACCTCGTCAGAGAAGCCATTCAAGCTCTGTGTGAGCCTGCTGCCCAGCCGGAATCCGAAGTGCCGGGCGACCTGTTCGATTCTATTGTCGGCTATACCGATGTAAAGAGATTAATCCGCTATGCCCTAGAAGCAGAGAGACCGACCCATCTTCTTCTGAGTGGTCCTCCAGCGTCGGCCAAGACCATGTTTCTTCTGGAGCTGCGCCGGTTGCCTTATTCCTACTATGCTCTGGCAGCGACCCTCACCGCCTCCGGACTTGCTGATATATTGTTTGTTTACAAGCCCAAGTTTATCCTTATTGACGAAATAGAGCGGCTGAGCTCAGAACATATAGGCGTCCTGAACAGCCTCATGGCCACGGGGATCGTTTCAGAAACAAAGTACGGAAAGACAAGGCAAGTTGAGCTTGACACCAGAGCATTTGCTGCTGGCATCAAAGTCGAGAAACTCCCCCAAGACCTCCTGTCACGCTTCACCAAACTCCACTTTCCCCCATATACGGAGCAGGAGTTCATTGAAGTATCACTAAAGGTGCTGACGCTTAGGGAGAACACCAGCGCCGAAGATGCCGCATATATCGCTAAGTCGCTATGGCGGCTCCATGGGCAGGATTCCGATATCAGGCAGTGCGTTCAAATCGCTCGCTTGAGTCAAGGGGACAGGCGAAAAATTGACGAGGTACTGGCAGTACTAAAGAAATATGGCTTCGGCAATATAATAAAACCCGACCCATTTCAGAGGTAATGACAGAAACGCTCCACGCTTCGGCGTTGCTTGTCGTTCAACAACATGACGATTTGTGCAGAGTCTTGTACCTACTGCCAGTGCACGTATCGTCTCGTTGACAACCGCTGGCGTTAGGTCTACAATCATAGCAAGGACGACATAACGTGTTTTTCGGGGAGTTTACTATTGCCGGACGACAGAAGAAAGCAAGGCGGGGAATTATTCATCGTAGATAACAGTGATGCTGACTGGAAGGTGAAGCGTTATCTTAAAGAGTGGGCTGATATCGCCCACTCTTTTGATATTGCCACAGGTTTCTTTGAGATTGGTGCTCTTCTGGAACTAAACGGCCATTGGCAGAAGTTGCAAAAGCTAAGAATATTGATGGGTAACGAGGTATCGATGCGTACCAAAAAAGCACTTGTGGCTGGCATCGAAACTGCAAAGAGCACTCTAGACAAGAGCATAGAGGATGAGAAAGAAGAAAACGACTTTCTGGAAGGCGTTCCGTCCATCGTTGATGCCATTCGTAAAGGGCAAATCGAATGTAAAATTTACACGAAAGAAGAGTTCCATGCTAAAGCATATATTACTCACGCAAAACAGGCGGTTGTGGGGTCAACAGCACTGGTGGGTTCAAGTAATTTGACAGTGCCAGGGCTTACCACCAATGTAGAGCTAAACATTCAACTACGACGGGAGGTTGACCAGCTTCAGGAATGGTATGAGCGTCACTGGAAAGAAGCTGAAGACATCTCTGAAGAGATACTTAAAGTTATAGAGAGACATACAAAGGAATACTCGCCTTTCGAGGTTTACGCTAAAGCCTTGCAGGAGTTTTTCCGGGGGCATGAAATAACAGCCGGTGAATGGGAACTCGCTGGCCCTGAAAATGGTGGTTCTCACGTTTATCCTGTCCTTGACCAGTATCAAAAAGAAGGTTATCAGGCTCTCATGAAAATTGCCGGTCAACATGGTGGCGCTTTTCTCTGTGACGGCGTGGGACTTGGCAAGACTCTGATTGGGTTGATGGTTATTGAGCGACTTGTCATTCACGAAAGGAAGCGTGTGGCCCTTTTTGTCCCAAAAGGAGCGCGCAAGCCAGTCTGGGAGAAGCATTTACAGCAGTACTTGCCTCATGTAGGTGGCGATTTCAGTAATCTTGTCATTCTCAATCACACTGACCTACGTAGAGGAGGAGAGTTTCCGTCCCGTCTTAAACGGATTAAGGAGATGGCGGACGTTATCATAATTGATGAGGGGCACCACTTCCGTAATCCGGGGGTCAGAGGTAAATCCCGCTATTGGCAGTTGTACGAAATCTGTCAGGGCAAAACCGTTTTCTTTTTGACAGCTACCCCTATAAACAATAGCCTGCGTGACTTCCAGCACATGATAGAGCTATTTACACAACGTCAGTCGGACTATTTTAAAGCTGCGCCCTTGGGTATCCACTCTTTGCCTGGTCATTTCAGCAGACTGGAGAAAGAGCTTGATAGAATTATTAAAAAGGCAGAAGAGGGCGTTGAGGTTTCTACTGCCGAAATCAACCAAGTGGAAGCCGAAAACGTTTTATCTAATGACCCTCTATTCAGAGCTCTAGTAGTACAGCGCAGCCGGGCATACGTCAAGAAAAGCCAGGAACAGCACGATGGAGCTAAGGCAATTTTCCCTAAAAGGGAAGACCCTAAAGTTGCCCCTTATTCTTTGAAGCTGACCTATGGGAATCTCCTCAATATGGTCGAAGCAGCTTTCGCCAGAGAAAAACCGCTCTTCTCACTCGCCATGTATTATCCACTGTATTACTCAAAGAAACCGCTTGATGTTGGCAAGTGGACTCTTGCATGACTTTGATATTATCAGTCTCCCACACCGGCCGAACCTTCCTGTGGTAAAAGCATTTGGGACGGGGGACGCCAAGGACAGAAGCTCTAGCCTTGATTGCCTGTTCGGTTCGCCCCAATCTTTCAGCTATCTCAGCCGTGCTTACTCCCTCAGTATACATCTTTCTTAGCTGGTTGTCATCATCTTCCGTCCACAGATGGGCAGTGTCAGGAGGTCTCCCCGTGCCTTTCCGTGTTACTTTCAATAGGCACGCCCGCTGGTTTATCGCCTGTGGCGTCCTTCCCGGCAGGGCCACGATCATCGCTTCCCATGATGCTGATGGCCAGAGCATCCTGAGTAGATTGTCCTCTTCTGCCCGCCAGCGCTTTTCCTTGGTGAAGTGCGCCGAAGTTCTCTTGATATTGACTACCTGCCTTAAGCCTGTTTTCCACACTATGGTTGCCTCAATATGGGAAAGGTCGTGCCGCAACTCTACCCTGTCCACCAGCAGCTTGAGCAGGCGATTGCGCAGGCGACTGGGATATTTATCCCAATCGCTTTCCAGATTCTCCAGGAAGCTGGTTACCCTTTCCACATCCATCACCGTAACCCTTGGCGTCGCCGTCTTCTGCAGCACAAGCTCAAGCTCAGCCTTGGTCTCCCTG
>Ga0078972_1008115_pt1 | contig 22419 bp, 20 predicted proteins | sample YelNatPaOPGAMG01_FD_67568 | JGI IMG/M metagenome (GOLD analysis project Ga0078972, IMG submission 67568) | Hot spring thermophilic microbial communities from Obsidian Pool, Yellowstone National Park, USA - OP-RAMG-01 (SPADES assembly) (version 2) | ecosystem: Environmental > Aquatic > Thermal...
CGCGAAGGATGGTCGCACCTCACGTTGGACGGGACCCTGATCGAAATCGACCGGGTGGGTGAGCGCACCGAGGAGGGCAATCACCGATGATATTCGGGTAAGCACAAGACGCAGGGCGCCAACGTGCAGATCATTGCCGACCCGGGCGGATTTCCCGTCTGGTCGAGCGAGGCCGAGCCCGGCAGCGTCCACGACATCACCGCAGCGCGCGCGCACTGCCTGGGCGCGTTGTACAAAGCGGCTGCCGACGGATTGCCGACGTTGGCCGACAAAGGTTACGAGGGTGCGGGCATCGGAGTGCACTCACCAGTCAAGGGCCGCGACCTCGACGTCGAGAACCGCAGCTACAACGCATTGCTCACCGCGGTACGCGCGATCGGGGAACGCGCCAACGCCGAACTCAAACAACGCTGGCGATGCCTGCAACGAATCAGACTGTGCCCAAATCGAATCGGACAAATCGTCGCCGCCGCAATCGTCCTATCGACCCTCCAAAGAGGAAACTACTGAGAAAACCTCAATGGTCTTTCTTTTCACGATAGGGCACATAATAGCGCTTCCGAAGTCGATTCAAAAGTGCTTATGGTTTAAGTTTATCGACATTAGCGCAAATACCAATTGTGGCGTATAGTCGCAGCATGGAGCTGTACTTCTCCGACTATTTCGAGGTAGATCCGGACGTACTCGACGAGTACGGTGCTTTTAATATTTCCGTTGTCACCGATCTTCCTCTATTTATCGATCCGTTCCTACTGTTCAATAGCGATAAACTCGAGTATCGACAGCTGCATGAGTCGATCATCAAGTACCTGGTCTTCTTGCGCGACGAGGCAAAGCCGGACCTCGAACCGGCCCTGATCAGCTCGTGGTACCGGTTCAAAGAAGTAAAACAGAATTGGTTCGGATTCACCGAATTCGGGAATGGCGGCCATGCCCTCGGCAAGGATTTCGCGCAAGCGCTGCACCAATCGTTGGGGACCATCTTGTCGAACTTCGGCATGGAAGACGTAACGGAGAGCAGCCACCTCGAAAAACTAACCCTGATCCGATCAGGGGTCGGACGCGACAGCATCAGTGACTTCACTACCAACCTGATCAAGGACTACCTGCTGAAGTACACCGAAGCCTTCGCCAAGGCTCATCTCGACCCGAAATACTGCGCGACGTTCTACGTTTCGCGAGCATCCTTCAATTACACGACGAAGAACTGGGAGACACGTCCGTACTACCTGCCGAAGTTGCGGAAGGACTTCGTCGTCCTCACTCCCATGGATATGCTGACCCGCGACGAAACATGGATCAACCACAGCGACATGATCAAGAGCTTCGACCTCCTGCCTGACGCGGTCGAGAACGACGAGCTACGCGCCCAAATCAACGAGTACTTCAAGTCGCGCCTAAGCAAAGATCCTTCCGACAAGGAGCGGGATGAGGCTGCCCAAGCCACTATTCTGCAATTCCGTGAACTCATCGATATTTATATTCGGCTCAAAGAGGACAGCGGCGATCAAGCCGAGGCAGTCAGTCGGCAGAAGACCCATGAGACCTACCGGGCACTCGTCGCTCAGGTGCAGGCGGCCATCCCCGACCTTGAACAGCGGACCGACTTCTACGACAAGCCCTGGACCTCCTACGAAGAAGTACGTGACCGAGTGCTGGCGTTCAAGCACTACGTCGAGAACCAAGACGGCTACCAATTGATCAACCGCGGCGACGGCCAAGGCTTCTCCAAAGAGAAGGACGTCCAGCTGTTCTTCGGCCTCATCTGGTGTAACACCGAGTTCGACATCAACCGGGAACCGAATAACGGCCGCGGCCCCGTTGACTTCAAGGTCAGCTACGGTGCCGGCGACAAGTCGCTTATCGAGTTCAAACTCGCCAAGAGCAGTAGCCTGAAACGAAATCTCGAAAAGCAGGTCGAGATCTACGAAAAGGCCAACAAGACCAGAACATCGGTCAAGGTCATTGTGTGTTACACGGCAGAAGACCAAGCAAGAGCCATCGGCATAATCAAAGACCTCGGACTGCAGGATGAAGAGTCAATCGTGTTGATCGACGCCCGCAGCGATAACAAACCATCGGCATCGAAGGCGTAGTTGATGTCGGATATCAAGAACCCGACGAAGCAGAAACTCGAACACCTCCTCAACATGAAGACGGGCTACGTGCTCGACTTCACCAACGCAACCTTCCAGGACTTCATCCTCACCGCCGTCGGCATCGATGTCGACATACGGTATCCAGAAGGATCGAAAGCCGTGCGGCTCCGGACCTTTTGGCAGAGCGAGCCCAACGAGACCGTCGCGAAGCTCATGCTGGAGATGCTTGATCGCTGGCAGACGAACGAGCTGATGAATGGCGGCCCACCACCTACCGATCAGAAAATCTACGAGCAAGTCACGGAAGATCTAAAGGCGCTCACGCCAGATGATTCGGCGCCCACTCCCGACGAAGTCGCCTTCCTCGACAAAGACCTCGGCAACATCGACCTCAGTGCAGTCCCGGTCCCCATCACCTTCAAAGAGGTGATCGACCAGCGCAGGACAGAGATCGAAGTATGTCTGAAAGCCAAAGCTCCCCTCGCAGTGATCTTCCTGTGCGGCAGCACCCTCGAAGGCCTACTCCTCGCCGTTGCTGAAAAGAACCCCAAGGACTACAACCAAGCAAAAGCAGCACCATCCAAAGACGGAAAGGTGAAGCCGCTCGGCGAGTGGACGCTGCGGGATCTGATCGCCGTATCCCGCGAGCTTGGATTGCTTGGTGAGGATGTCGTCAAACACGCTGACGCCGTCCGTGACTTCCGCAACTACATTCACCCGCGTCAGCAGATTCGCGAAAACTTCACGCCGCGCATGGTCACGGCGGAAATTGCCCATAAGGTTCTCCAGGCGGCAATATCGGATCTCGCAGCCATACAAAAGAGCGCTCGGTAATAGCAGATGGGAGCATCAATATGAGACATGTAGTCGCAATACATCTTGAGGGTACAGAGCACCTCGAACACATCGCATCACTTCAGTGGTACGAAACAGCTGGGCCGCACGCGCCCGACACAGGACAACGGATGCAATCAACGCGTCAGCAGATGTATAACTTCGTCCATGGTGGCGGTGAGGCCTATGCTCTCAACCAAGCCAAGACGCATTACGCAATGCTCGAATCGGTCAACGGCCCACGCGTTCAGTACATAAAGACTGTGCCGGACCAGTACAAGTCGGACAACCTTCTCGCTTTACCGCGCTACTAGTAACAGTAGCCAGCTTCAACACAAAAATGGGGACGTTCGGCCGCCCTATTTTTGTTGGTTCGTGTAATTTCCCGTGAATCAAGACACCTAATGGCTAGCCGTACGTAGGAAAATCTGAACCCAGAATGACCCGCCACAGACATATAGCTTCCTGGTGATCTCCTCGATTTTCAGCAGCGATCGCATTTACTGCGCGGGTGTACGCGCTGGTGATGTTGTCATTGACGGCTTGCCGTGCACTCATAGTGAGATAACTCGATAGATCGCCGCTGTAGCCCGCGGGATCCTGGACGGACAGGTTGTAATGGTTATGATTGAAGAATACTTTGAGGGCTTCTCGTCTATTCGTCCCGAGCGTAGAAAATGAACGTGCGGCAAGCATTTCAAGGTGGAAGGACGATAAGTATGAACTGTGGGCCCGATTCCACTGTTTCACGACTTGTATGAAGCGCTTTAGGTTACCGCCGAGCTGACGGTTACGGTCATTGAGATATTCGCTGTGTTTCAGCGGATTCGTGCTCAGCCACCCGCCGGTACCGTCTGGAATTGCGAAGGCGCCTGTGTTGTACTTCTCGACCGCTGCAACGTCAACATATAGACCGTCTGAATAGAATAGTCGAACTGCCTGTCCACGCGCACCAATCTTCGCCACAGTTGACGTACTTGAGAGACTTGTGCGCACTCGATACAGAAATTTCGAGGAGTCGGCGGCATAGGTTTGCGTCCAAAGGCCATCGTCAACGACCAGGCGAACAAGAAGGTCCACATCGGTGAAGGGCTTACTTGCTGTAGCCCGACCAAAAGAACCGACAACGTACGAGGCACTGAAGCGCATATCCGAGGTGCTCGGGAAAGCGTTTTTCAGTGACGACACCACGTTCTCAGTCCGTTGTTTGACCTTGATCTCGAGAGCTGGAGTCGGTTTGATTCTTTCGTCGAAATCATTAAATGCAGCGGCGATTGTCAATGCCATAAGTGACTAACCCTCCGCATCATCAATCGCATACGCTTGCCCACCCTGTTTCTCAATGTTCCTCTTTGACTTCCAATAGGCATACCTACCTGCAGGGTCGGCGGTCTTGGTCAGTTCATTCCGAGAGTTTGTGATCGATTCGAGTCGCTCCCGCGCTTCCTCGAAATTGAGATGTTTCAGATCGACAAGGATTAACTGGCGAGCTTCGGTCTGCAGCTGTAAGAATGCATTCCCGGATGCCTGGCATTGGGTTGTCCGGCGCGAGGCATTGACGGTAGTCAAAATTGAGCTTAACGCCGCGGACAGTAGAGCCAATAATCCAGCCAATATGTGACCGTGTATACCAAATAGCATGGTCTGCTCGGAGCCACCGAGTATGGCGCTTGCCGCGAGTGCTGCGGCAACTGCGGCAGGTGCCCCGAGCCAGATATTTAGTGCGCGCCATATCTTGGCTTGCTCGAACTGTGACTGGGAGCTGTAGACGGCGCTTTCGTGTATCCGAAGCGCCTCGGCTCCTATATCGCGAAGCTCGCTACTCAACCCGTCGGGCAATACTATTGTTTGCTTGATTTCCTTTTTCTTCGCCATGAAGCTATCCAGGTACCCTTTCAGGGTCTTGCGAGACTCCCATCCAGATTGAAGTGCCCGCCTCGGCGAGAACGCTCTTTCGCTGGTCAAAATCGGGCATCGCTCGGCCGAGTAGCTGCCAAAATGCGGGTCCATGGTGCGGTTCCCGTAGATGTGCGAGCTCATGTGCGAGCACGTACTCAACGAGAGGTGGCCGGAGTTGCATGGTCGCCCAGTGAATCCGTACCCGACCGTTCGGGAGAGCAGAGCCCCACTTGTTGCCGAGGTCAGCGACTTCGACGGTCTGAGGGTCGACTCGAAGACGGGTGGACCAGTCCTTCGCGCGTGGCTTGAGCCATGCGAGTCCAGTGGCTCGATACCAATTGATGATCTGTTCGTGGCCGGAGCCAGCAAGTGATTGCGGAAGAATCAGCTTGCCGCGCTGCAAGGTGACCCGACGATCATCCGTGTTGACGATGCGGAGTTGATGGCTGCGGCCGAGGTAGAGGTAACCCTCGCCGTCGACGAGTTCTTTGGTGACAGGTTCGGCGGTGAAGGCTTCCTTATCGGCCAGTCTGCGGTAGATCCAATTCCGCTTCGACGCGAGGAATTGCTCCAGTTCGGCCCGCTCAACGTCGGGCGCCGCTTTGAGGTGCAGGCTGCCGTCGCGCTCGATGGTCAGCTTGGCTTTTCGGCTACTGCCACCGGCCAGGACGGGCACCAGCATGCCGTCGAGCCGCAATGTCATCGCACCGATGTCCATCACCGTCTCCTCGAAGCGATCAACGATTGATTCGCTTTGGCAAGCTCCATCAGCTTGTCAGCCAAGGGCGCTTGTTCATCGAATGGAAAGAGGTCACGGTCGTCGAGGGTGTGAATCAGCTGTTTGCGCAGGGTCTCCTGGGCATGGGGGTTGTGCCAGAACCGGACCATACTGGTGTCCGCTTCAACTTGAACGACGATTTCCTGGGCGAGGTGGACGATATCGATCTGGACTTCTTCAGGCAGGCGGGCGTCGGTTGCGAATTCGGATTCCAGCAGCCCATAGAACCGCGCGACAAGCGGATCGTCATGGATGTCGCCGTCGCCCTCGTTGCTCTGCGCCTCACCGAGGAGTTCGGTGAGTGCCAGCGCCAGCTGGTCCCACTGTCCGGTCAGATTCTTCAGGATGTCGTCGAGTCGTTCCGACAACTTGGTATAGCGGGCAGGATCCTCGTCGAAGTTTTTGCGAATGTGGTAGCGCAGGGCATGTTCCATTTCCGAGGCTTTGGCCTTGTCAGATGTCAGACCCTGTACCTTCGCGAGGAAGTCGGGATCGGTGATCGACACCGGCGGGATCTTGGTGGCGATGTCGAGTGCGGTGACATGCTCGTCGATCAGCTTGCGGACCTTCTCGCCATAGAGCGAGCTATCAAAGTCACCGAGCCCGTCATCGCGGTAGCGTCGTTTGGCCGCCAGCGAGATGATGCCCAAGCGCTTGGCGTCATTCACGAACGGCAACGCCTCGGGGCGTGGCATAACGGTGTCCATCGTCGTCAGGAATTGTTTGAGGAGTGCCCCAAACCGTGCCCGGAGGGCTTCGTCTGCCAGGACCTGCACGCAGGCTTCGACATCCTCGTCGGTATCAAAGGTATCGATACCGGCCTGGGCGAAGACAGCAACTACGCGGGCGTGACGGTCGCGTAGTTTCGGCAGTTCGTCCTTGATCGAGGCCAATGCCCCGATGGCATCCTCGGCGTCTTCCGGAGCATAGGCCTTCAAAGCCTTTTGGAGGTGTGCCCCGACGCCGTAATAGTCAACCAGCAGGCCGACGGATTTGCTGCTGGCGGTCCGGTTAACGCGGGCAATCGCCTGCAATAGTTCGGCGTCTTGGATAGAGCGGTCGAGGTAGAGCACCTGCTCGACTGGCGCGTCGAAACCAGTCAGCAGCATGGTGCGCACGATCAGAAACGCCACTGGGCTGGTTTTCTCGCTGAGCAGGTCGAGCTTCTTCTTGAAGTCCTCGATAACCGCATCCTGACGAGCCTTGTCAGTCCATTGCGCCCACGTCGGATCGTCGTTGTTGCTACCTGAGATGACCGGTACGAAGTCGAGTGCCTTCAGCAAGTCAAGCTGGTCGAAGGCCCGCACGAGAATCTGTGTCTTGCGGTCGAGTTGAGCAATGTCGTCAGCGGTGTCGCGGTCGGGGGAGCGCAGATGGGCAGGTAGCGCCTCGATTTGGGCCACCAGGTCATCACGCGCTGAGAGCAGGGCTTCGCGGTAACGCACGGTTGCCAGCCGACTCGAGGCGGCCACTTGCGCCTTGAAGCCGTTCGGCATGACGGTCGAGACGAAGTGCCAGAGGATCGACTTCGCCTTGGCGGCAATCAGTTTGGGCGCTTCCACGACCGAGCCGGTAGTCGCATAGCGTGCCTTAAGCTTCTCCAGTTCGGCGTCGCTGAGATCGGCGAACATGTCCTCAAACAGTTCGTCGAGGTCGCTGCCGCCCGCCACAGCACCCTTGGCGGTGCGCCCCTCGTAGAGGATTGGCACGACAGCGCCGTCGGCTTCGGCCTGGCGGATGGTGTATTTGTCGATGAACTCGCCAAAGATTGCCTCGGTGCGCTTCTTGCCTTCGCGCATGATCGGCGTGCCAGTGAAGCCGATCTTGGCAGCGTTCGGCAGCGCCGCCATCAGGTTGGCGTGCAGGGTGGAGGTCTGCGAGCGGTGCGCCTCGTCTACCAGGATGACAATCGATTCATCGGTGTTAAGGACGCCGAAGGACTCGACCTGGTCGTCGCCGGCGAGGCCCTGTTCGGCGGGCTTGCCAGTGTCGGTGTCGCGGTACTTGTGAATCATGGCGAACACCAGGGCCGGGCCATGCTCAGCCAGCATGGTGCGCAGCTTGGCCGACTTGCGGGCGCGCTGCACGGTCTCGCCGGACAGCTTCGCCGTGGCGGCCAGCTGCTTTTCCAAATCGGTGCGGTCGGTGATGACGACAACCTTGAAGGCCCGCAGCAGCGGGTCGGAGCGCATGGCGCGGACTAGGAAGACCATCGTTAGCGACTTGCCCGACCCTTGGGTGTGCCAGACGATACCGCCGCGACGATCGTGTTCGCCATCCACCTGGCGCGTCTTGCCAGTCTGCAGCCGCACCAGCGCCTTACGCACTGCCCGGTACTGCTGATAACGGGCGACGATCTTGATCCGTCGGCCGCCGATCTCGGTGAAAAGTGTGTAGTGACGGACGATGTCGAGCAGGTTCGTTGGGGTGAGCATGCCGGATACCAGCAGCTCTTGCCCGGTGAGTTCGGCCGCCGGCTTGCCGAGCTGTTCGGCTAGCTGATCGCGGCTCAGCGGCGCGGCGTCCTTCCATTCCAGGAAGTGCTCGGCCTCGGAGGTGAAGGTGCCGACACGAGCTTTGTCCCCGTAGGTCGAGACGACAAATTGATTAGTCCAGAACAGCCGCTCGTTGCCCTCGGGAGCATCCAGGTCACGCTGATTGGCGTAGCGGCGCAGCTGATTGATGCCCTCGGCCATCGGGTCGGTGACGTACGGGCTTTTGCACTCGATCACGACTAGTGGGATGCCGTTAACGAACAACACGACATCCGGCACGACGAACTTCTTGGCTTGTCCGCCGGGCTCGCCGACGCGAAATTGGTTGATGGCCAAGAAGTCGTTGCGTTCAGGATGGTCGAAGTCGATGAACTTAACGCGTTGGCTGCGGCCTTGGTCCCAGTCGGGTAAGCCGGCAACAGAAACGCCCTCGAGCAGCCGCTCGGTCATGCGCTCGTTGATCTCGATCAGCTTGCCGGACTCGGTGCGGGTGAGTGTGGAGACGGCCTCGGAAAGCCGTGAATCGTCGAGCCATGGTTGACCGTCGGGTCCGAGGTTGATCTGCTGCAACATTTCTCGCAACCGAGTCTCGATGAGCGACTCACGAAAGGACTCGCGGCCGGTGACACCGGATTCCGACTTTGAGCCCTCGAGGTGTGACCATCCGAGTCCAACCAGCTGAGCCAGTAGTGGTTTCTCGGACTCCGAATACTCAGCGCCGGAACTCACGACACGGCCTCGAGCGGCACGCGCACCCGACCACCCAGGAGGTCGGACATAAGACCTGTTTTGAGGCGGTAGAGCTTTTTCAGAGTGGCTTGTTCCTGAGCCACCAAGGCATCGTGCGATGAGAGAATCTCCACTATTCGCCGCTGCTCCTCTACTGATGGTAGCGGAATGGGGAATGCTCCAATTTGGGTCGAATTGATTGTCGCGAGGTTAGTCGTTTGCTTGGACGCGCCGAGAAAATACTTCTTTCCATATGCTGAAGCTGACACGTGTGCAAGAAACCATGGCTCCAGCACCCGACGGTCAGCGCGAACACGGAAAACATGGTTCTGGTGTAGGCACCCTTCAATTTGGCTTTCCCAGACGGTGCCGCGACCCAGCTTGTCCGCGTCACCACCTTCGTTCATCAGCACGTCACCATGTGCCAATGAGAATCGGGCAAGGTCTGACGACCGAATGCGAATGAATTTTATTTCACTGAGGTCTAGATGCCCATCTTGGACGTTTGCTACACGAAGATATGGCCGTCGAATTGTTCCCGGTCCGCTCGGCTCCGATCCAAGGGTAACGCCTCCGGAGATATCCGCAAGCTCTCTAAGAGGTCGAACTTCTACCTGACTATTGCCGTCGAGCGGGAGCAGATCGCTTGCAAGGCCTTGTTTGGCAAGTTTGAGTTTGGCGATGATTTGTTCGGCAGCGCGAATCTGAACGCCCAGGTTATCCAAAATTTCTGCGATACGCTGCTGTTCACGAATGGGCAAAACGGGCAGGCGGTATAGATTACGAATTACGCTCGGGTGGGCTTTCATGAGCCAATCAAACGAAAGGGTGCGATGTTGTTCTTGCATGAGTGCTGCTACGAATCGATAGTCCCATTTCTCGATATCATTGATTTTGAGGAATCCGCAAACGTTTGTAACAGAAAATTTATGCTTCGGTCGATAAAATGGTTTCCCACCACCGTCAACTGACCACGTAATCAGCTCTTCGTCGAACATGTACCGACCGTATCTACCAAACATGCCGGTGGCGCTAGCGGATGATGAATAGATTGGGTAGTCACCGGGATGATTCTCGATGTCGACCTTCGAGATCACGTCACCTCGCCCGAGAGTGATCTGACGATCTCGGATTACTTCGCTCAGCAGTTTCCATTCCCAGTCGCTTGCGGTTGGGTCACTCATACCCGAGCTCCTTGAGGAAATCTGCGAGTTTCTTGGCTGTTGCATCACGCTCGGTATTGAGGTCCGCGAGGGTTACGCGGTACTTGTCCCACCAGGTCTCGAATGCAGCAATCACCTCGCGTCGGTGTCGTGTGATCCGGTCCTGAGCCTCGACCAGTAGGTCAGATTGCAGCGCATCAATTACGAGCTGCCGAGCTGACGAGTCGTCGAGCGCTTCGCTAGCTTTTCCAAGCCGCTGCCCAAACGCGGCCTTCTCAGCCTTGAGCTGTTTCTTCGTGGCTGTCAGCTTGCTCTTCAGCTTTTTGATTTCCGCCGGCGAGAGAGCGTCCTCGGCTGTTTCGGCGTCGTCCTCCTCGGAGGCGGTGGCCGACTTGATCGTCGAATCAATGTCCGCGACCTTAGCCTCAAGAGCGGCGAGCTGGTCGAGGTATTCCGGCAGCAGCGCCCGGGCGACCTTGTGGTCGAGTGGGTTGACCTTTGCTTTCTCTTCTTCCAGGGCGTCGAGGACGGTGGCGGCCCATGCATCGATCAGCCCCCGGTAGCCGAGCGTGGCCAGCGCCTTGAGGTCGGGAAGGCTGACGCCCCACCAGGAGGCAATGACGCCGCGGATCGCGAAGGGATCCAGGAGTGGCGTATCCGCCAGCGCTTCCCGGAAGGTCTCGATCAGATCCTTGCGGAGGTCAACCAGGTCCGCAGCCGACTGCAGCTTGTCGAAGCGAGCCTCTTGGTCGTCCCACCACTGTCCGATGGCGCCGACGACCGCGCCTTCTGCCGCGATAACCCCTGCTGCATCGGACTCGATCAGCCGTCGAAGGTCACGCCGGTCCGAGACGATATCGGCGAACAGCACGTAGTTGTCGCCCATGGGCGCGAAGAAATGGTCTGGAACGAGGCCGTGGGCCGCGAACAAGTCTGCCTTGGCTGCGACCTCGCTCTTTGGGATTCCGCCGTGCAGGTGCGCTCTCACGTCCTGCGGCTCTGGGGGCGGCGTGGTGTCGACATAGCGGCGGATGTTGAGGTTATCGTCGTTGTCGGCGAGTTCTTCGCGGCTGACGACCTTGGCGAATGCCGGAACGTCGTCAAATTCGCGGTAGGCCGAGACGATCTTCTCGATGTGTTCGGGCTCGAGGTGGTTCTGGGCACGACCTTCGCGGTAGTCGCGGTCGGCGTTGATGAACAGCACTTTGCCCTGACGCTCGGTCGGCTTGGAACCCTTGTGGCGCAAGATCAGGATGCAGGCCGGGATGCCGGTCCCATAGAACAGCTGCGGGCCAAGGCCGATGACCGCCTCGATGATGTCATCGTCGAGCATGCCACTACGGATCTTGCGTTCGTCGCCGGCACGGAACAGGACGCCGTGGGGCATGACCGTCGCCACTATGCCGTCAGTGCGCGTCACCGCCAGCATGTGCTGGACGAACATCAGATCGGCCTTCTTCCCCGTCTCTGGGGTATAGCCGTACCGGAAGCGCTCTGGGAATGGGATGGCGTCTTTGCTGTAATTCAGCGAGAAGGGCGGATTGGTGATGACGCGGTCGAAGCGCATCAGCTCGCCACCCCGGATGTGGGCCGGGTCTTCCAGAGTGCCGTCGTTGTTATTAAGCAGGTCGGCGTCGGGGATGCCGTGGAGCAGCAGGTTCATCTTCGAGATGGCCCAAACGCTGCCGTCCTTCTCCTGGCCGGCCAAGGCGAGGTTGCGACCGTTGCCACCGTTTTCCTCGACGTAGTCCTTGGACAGGATCAACATGCCGCCCGAGCCGCTGCACGGGTCATAGACGCTCATGCCTTCGCGCGGGTCGGCAACCTGCACCATCAGACGCACCACGGAGCGGGGCGTATAGAACTCGCCGCCCTTCTTGCCCGCGGAGTCCGCGAAGTCGCGAATCAAGTATTCGTAGGCTGCGCCCAGGAGGTCGGGAAACTCAAAGTCCTGCTGCCGGAGCGGCACCTTGTTGAAGTGCATGATTAGCTCACGCAGCTTCTTGTCCGACATCGACGACTGACCGACCTTGCGGTTGAAGTCGATATGCTGCAGCACGCCCTCGAGGGCGGAATTCCTCTCTTCCAGAGCCTGTAGCGCCTTGTTGAGCTCGTTGCCGACTTGTTTATGAGCGTGGTCGCGCATATAGGGCCAGCGAGCCCGCGGCGGCACGTAGAAGGTGTCGTAGAAGGCGGCGTTCTCAGCACGCTTCTCGGCCTCGGGCTGGTCGCGACCCTTGGCGAGCTGGTCAGCGATGACCTTCTCGCGCTCGGCCTCGAACTGGTCCGAGGCGTACTTCAGGAACAGCATGCCGAAGATGTATTCCTTGTATGCCGACGCCTCCATGGAGCCACGCAAGACGTCGGCTGCCGAGAAGAGGTGACGTTCAAGCTGCGGAAGCGTCAAGCGTGCCATTTACCGTTCCCCCTGCCAGGACACGGAGTCCAATATTTGCTTCGAGTAGGCCCATCGTGTTGGGCAGACGTCAGAGTTCTTCGGTGTCACTGCGCTGTGTCTCCGTTTAGCGTTGTTGATAATTGTTTTCAATTATAGCATTCAGCTAGCGCATTTCCGCAGGTCACAGCATCTTTTCAGTGGACATGGGCTGCTGCACCGACACGAATAGAGCGTAGATGAGCCAGCTGACATCCCAAGGGAGATCGTGGCCCGGCGCAGCAGCCGACTTCATGTTGTCCGAACTCGGCAACTAACGTCTGCCTCAGCGTCGAACACGTAAAAACCGATCGCCGCATCCCAGCTGCCGGACTGTGTGCTCAACGCAGCGGAACTTGATGGAGCCGGCTGATGGCAGTTCCACGGACTCCCCGGTCTAACGGCTCCGCATCGGACTCAATCACCAGTTGTTCAAAGGCGAGGTACGGCAGCGCGATTACGAACGGCCGGTCAACTTGGGCGGAACAAACGCCGGTATGTGTCCCATGACCAATGCTTGATGCCGCAGGATGGCAAGCGACACTCGGGACAGTCCCAAACGGATTCAACGGCAATCGGCAAGGGGCGGAAGCGATGACGCACACAGCAGCAGGCACCCTGCCCGAAAGTGTGATCGAGTACGACGGCATGCTGTGGAAGCCCAAGCGGGGCGCGACCGCCACGGCCGACGAGTTCATCGCCGCCCGGACGCTGTTCATCGAGCGACATCGCGAGAGCCGTTGGAATCCGTGGGTGCTCGAGGACCGGGAGGACGAGCTTGAGCGCGCCGCGCACGTGATGGACCAGTGGACACGCGCCGAGCCCGGGCACCGCATGCTGACGCAGAAACAATTCGAAGCCCGGATGGCGAAGCTGGACCGCGAACGAGAGCGAGAGCGTGCCAAACACAAGAAAGAACGCGCAGCACGCGCCGCGCGCTACAGCCGGGAGCGAGCCGACGCACGGCTGGCGCTGATCGAGCACCAATCCCGGCTGGAGCATGAGCTTGCCGAGGCGGCCAGCTTTCGGGACGGATCGCGGTTCCCAGGAATGGACCAGAAGCGTCGCCAGGAGGAGATCGCCAAGCTGGACGGGTCAATCGAGCAAAGACGCCGGGAGATCGAGCGCCTGGCCGCCTTCGTGGGCGACCCGGAGAAGATTGCCAATGAGCACGGCTGGCTGCCCAGGGAGCGGCGCGAACTCATGCTGACGCACTACAAGTACGAACGGGAAGCCGAGGTACGAAGGCTGCGAAAGGAGCTGCCGGAACTTGAGGCCGGGCTTAATGCGGCGACGGACCGTAAGGAGAGCCGAGAGCTCCGCAACAAGACAACTACGCTGCGCCGGCGCCTAGACGAGCTGCTGGCGATCCCGCCATTGACCGCCGACGAGATGTGCAGCGAGTGCCCGACACCGATGGCAAAGCACGGGTGGGTAACACCGCCGTTCGACGGGCCTTGTCCGGCATGGCCGGGATGGGCGGCCAGGCTGAGGCGTGCGCGCGAGATATTGGAGAGTGCTTCGCGTGGGGCGCAGAAGCCAGCGGAAGCGCCAGTCCAGAAGCCGGAACCGTTGGCGGTCATCCCATCTGGCCTACCGATCGCCGAAGTGATGCAGCGCCTGATGGAACTCCAGAAGAAGTACCCCGACGCCGAGGTGCGGCGCGGACGGGCTAACCGGTGGGAAGTGTGGCCGAAGGAGTCGGGATAACGGTCGGCTTCGTAGGATTTCTTGTGTAGGACACCAACGGAGGAGCCGGCTCCGCTGGAACTTAGCGGGCTGCTACTTCTTTCTCTTGCCCTTGGCTTGCGACAAGGCGCTACCGGCGACCGACTTGGTCTTCGCCGATGTGCGGCCATCCTGCAGCAGCTGCGAAGCCTCTTTCGCGACCTTCGGGCTCGTGACCTTGTTGCTGGACTTCTTCGCCGTCATCGCGCTGACCTCCTTCCTTGTTCCTGCTTGGCTTCCAGGCTGCCATCCGACTTCCCCAGTCGGGTGGGCGGCCCAGTGCACCGCACCCGCCCGGCTCCCGGGAGGGCGCAGACCCGTCGGTGGCAGCTACCGCAGGAACACCCCGGTGATGCCAGTCGCGCCAGAAGGTGCGCAGCCCTGCATTATCTCCCGGATCGCCGACAAATCGTGGATCGGCCGAACGACACGCCGGGCAGTCGATGTGTCGGGTCCACCGGAATGTCGGTCATCGGTTGTACGCTGAGCAGCCGAAAGGAAGTGATCGGCCGTGTCGCGCCCTGCTCGGTGGAAGACGTCGGTGGATGCGGCGTGCGCCGAGGCCTGCCTGGCGGTGCGTTTATACAACGACCCTTCGGAAGCGCGCTCTTTCGAGGGGTTCGTTGTCCATGTGCACTTGGCCTGGCTCTACCTTCTCCATGCCGAGTTTCAGCGGGATCACATCGATATCCGGTATCGGCAGGCCGACAACCCGCGCCGGCTCGAGCGGGTCGATGGCGAGCCCAAGCTGTGGGAACTGGCGAAGTGCGTCACCGAACGGTGGCCGGTTCAGAATCCCGTTCGGGCGAACATCGAGTTCTTCATCGCGCTCCGCAACAAGATCGAGCATCGGTTTACGCAGTTCCAGCAGGAGTTGGCGTTGGCGGTCGGCGGGAAGTCGCAGGCGCTGCTGCTCAACTTTGAGGAGGAGCTGACCTCCCAATTCGGTGTCCGGTTCTCGCTGGCCACCAAGCTGCGGTTTCCTGTCTTCATCGGCTCCTTTACAAGCGAGGGCCAGCAGGCGCTTGAACGGCTGCACGCGCGACTGCCGAGCGAGCTAAAGCGGTTCATCGTCCAGTCCGCGCAAGCCCTACCCGATGAAGTGCGCGACGACGACAAGTACGACCTCCGTCTGCGGGTGTTCCTGGAACTGGTCAAGAATCCGGCATCAGGTTTGCCGATCCGGTTCGTGCGCGCGGCGGACATGACGGAGGAGCAGAAAGCCGCGCTCACGGACACCGGCCTGGTCATCGTCCGCGAACAGCAGCGTGATGTCAGCAACCGCGGCTGGCTGAAGCCGAAGCAGGTCGCGAAAGCGGTAGCGGCGCAAACCCCGTTCAAGTTCACGATGGGCCACTTCATCAAGGCATGGAAAGCCGAATTAGTGCGGCCGCCGACCGGCAGCGCGCACCCTGAACGAACCAAAGAGCAGTACTGCCGTTACGACGAGCCGCACCGCGATTACACCTATAGTGCGGCCTATGTCGATCACTTGGTACGGCAGCTCGGAACTGCCGAAGACTTTCGGGCCCTCCTGGGCATAGCCGCCGAGCCCCTTGCAGCTCAGAGTGCGGCTGCATCGTGACCGCCTCGTACACCCCGACGGGATAGTTCATGTTAGAGACGAACGGCGAGTACCCCCGCGGCACTGGCTACTCCACATGGCTCCAGGGCGAAGGTAACTGGTCAGCCTTTCGCACGGGGATGCCTCTAACCACGGATTCGCCCGAACTACGAGGGACGCAATATCGCCCGGACATTGGCGCGGAACATCTCATATTCATGCTTCTGGGCATATCCCTCTCGCATGAGGTTCGCATCGAGCTCCGCACCTCGGTACAAAAGTAGGGTACGAAGCGCCCACGGCAAGGACAACCACACGAGTAGCTTCTCATCCTCCGATGGTCTCGGAGCATCTTCATCGTTCAACCAATGGGCAAGATTATTTCGGGTGTCCTTGACTAAACCTGGCCAGTCATCGAACTCTTCGAGCACTCCCGGTACGGCCTCGTGGACGACTGTCTTAATCGTTTCGAGGCGCTGACGCGCTTTCACGTCGTTGAAGCCGCCAACGAGATCGTTGAAATCGCCGGGGACAGCAGTCTCTCCAAAATCGTTCAGCGCCTGCGCAATAGCCTCTCTGCCCGCCTTTCGTACTGCCTTTTTCTGTGCTGTTGTCAGATTCGGGAACCTGACCTCCTCATCAAAGAGTCGTCGGTGCAGCCCCTCTGCAATGGTGCCCAGCACCAGCGCACGAAGTTCCAGAATGTCTCCCAGCTCGTCGTCTGCAATCGCGGCATCGAGACCGTCGAGAGTCGCGCTCACACCAAACCAGTCGACGAGATGCTGCAAAGAGATGGCCCGGGGGTGGACCAGCCAGTCACCGAGGTATCTGCCGAGTCTGGTTCCCGCCGTGACTTTCGTGTGCCAGGGCAGCCAGCTCGAAGTGTCCGATTCCCGAACAAAAGCAGGTCCCACCACCAATTCGCGTTGCAGCGCAAGGCGGGCAAGGGTCCGCGACGCGACGAGTGCGCGTTTTCCAAGATCACGAAGAGACATGGGATCACCAGGCACAAATACGAACCATGTTCCGCCGTTGTCGCGCTCACAGGTCAGCGTTCCGATATCCCCGGATACTGTTGAATCGGGGATGTTGGACCAAAGCACGTCGTTGTCGATCTGGTATCGCACCGCGGAGAACCGGAGGTTTTTCTCTATCAAATGGTCGCCAAAAAGTGCGTGCTTGGCTCGGTACTGTTGCGGCCCCTGCGGCTGCGCGCCGAATAGCGTAATTTTCTCTCCGGCCGAGGTCGTCCCGTGGATGGTGATCGGCTGGAAATCGCGCACGATGTCGTCCGGTTCACCCATGTCAAGCATTCCGCCGCGAATTCCCCGAATCGAGCGTTGCTCGCCGATTGCGGCTTCAAGGTGAAGAACGGGAAGGCCCCACGAAGGGTAGGTCAGCCTTCCGGGGGCCTGCACGTCTGGGGATGCCGAACTCCAAAACCAACCATCCACTGCAAGTTCTTCGGTGGTCATGGATTTCTCCTCGCTCGTGCTGGCCGCGGCGCACAAAGGGCCGAGGCGCCGCCACAACAAGGACAAACATCGGAATGCCACGGCTGGCCGGTCAGGATGATCCGGTGGATCGCTCTGCCCGGCGGAACTCCTGAACCTGTCGCTGCGCATCCTTGACACCCAGTGTGCCCTTGATGACTCGCTCGATGATCGTGTCGCGGCTGGGATCGATTCGCCCGAACCCGAGGCGTAACTCCGCGTCAGCCGGCGTCAGCCCTGCCTTGGACAGCTTCACCCCAACGTCCGGGTGCTCGCCGCCGCTCACCCTGATCCAGTCGACGATGTCCGACAGCCACGTCGTTACCCATTGCTTGGTCAAACGCTGCGCACGGTCGCGCTCCTCCGGCGTGTAGCCGCCCTGCTTGGTACGGCGAGGGTCAATCACATAGCGATAGATTGCGCTCTCGATTGCTCCCGGCCTGTGGGTTCCGAATGAAGGTGAACGGCTCTGTCGCCGAGCCTTCTCGTACGCAGCGCCGAACCCTCCGTCGTCAACCACGGTCGGATGGCCGATGTCGGCCGAAACGCCATAGTCACGAGCACTGATGGAATTTGTTCGGCCGCCCAGGTCCGCGCGTAACCGCCTAACGAGCGGCGCCTCCAACGTGCTGCTCGATGACTTGACGAACTCTCCATAGTTCGAGCACGCGACGAGTATTTCCTTTGACGTCACGCCGAGTTCCTTGGCCAGCTCGTGAACCCGGACCTTCTCCTGCGTCATCCAGCCTCCATGTCATTGCAGCGCAACCGTCGGCTACGGTGGCCGCTGCCGTTCATACGCCTATTAGCCTGGCACGACTGACTGACAACTTGAGGTGACACTCCGCTCCGCAGAATCATCCACTCGTCGCTGCCCGTCCTCGACCTGATTACGGTTGGTTGGTCAACCTCGGCAAGCTTTTCCAAGCCGCTGCGGGACCCTGCCACCCGAAGAGGCGGCCCTATCAGGTGCGGAATCTCATGGATTGGTATTGAACATAGCGAGCAAAGTAGCTGGAGGGCGCATACTCCGGCAGCTGGGATTGGACGTACGCTCAGACCCATGCCTGCCGGTGAACCGTCGGACGTTAGCTTTGAGCCGTTCACGGACGAGCATCTCGATCGGCTGACCACGATTGCGCTTGCCGACCAAGCGGCCATGTTTGACAGCAGCCCCCATCTGGCCGTGTACCGCGACCGCACGCTGCTCATCGCGCTCTGCCAAGGCGGCGCGCTTCACTACGTCAATGGCAAATGGGGGGTGAAGGATCTCGACGTCTACACCTTCTACGCCAGGCATCCGACCATCCGAATGCATCCGCTTCGGCACACGGTAGTTGACTTCGGCGAATCCGAGTTCGGTTACCGGCCAGCCGATCTTGAAGAAAGAAAGCGACGGTTCGTCGGCCGGGCCGTTGACCTGCTGGTGCGGTCACTCCCCGTCGAACCCGATGCCGATCCCATTGCGGCGGTAAGGAACTGGTTGGAAACCTCGCCGAATGAATCGCCGCAGCTCCTGAAGGAGGAGGCGGTCGTTGGCCTGTATCCGGAGCGCTACCGCGGACGGGTGATCTGGCCATAGTTTTCAGCTGCTAAGAATATTGCCGCCTGCTCCACCCAGCGCCGCGATCGCTACTTGTGTAGCGAACGAGCCGAGGGTGGTGGCTGGGTGACGGCCTTTTCGGGCTGTCCCAGATAAAAGGACGGCATTGGGCGTCGGTCCTGCCACCGATCCTGGCGTTTTCGCCGATGAAGCGCTCGACGACTCATCAGCTCGGCAGATCGTGCTTGATGCGCTGCAATCTGACCTACTGGCCGAGGCCCAGGACCGGATCACCCGACAGCGATCAAGTCCTTTCAGTTAGCCGTATATCGTGATCCCGACTCGTCGGTTCGCCTGATGCTCCTCGTCGGTGACGGGATTCGCGAAGCGCGGATTGCTTGAGCCATGACCGTTTACGGCAATGCGGGACGGCCACACGCCGTGCTGGACAAGCCAGGCCTGGATCGACGCGCATCGCCGCTGGCTCAGGTCGAGGTTGTCCGCCTCGTTGCCCCCGACATCGGTGTAACCGTCCACCACCACCTGACCGCTTGCCTGATTGATGAGTTGAAGCACCTGATTCAGCTGATCGTCGGCGCCACGGCGCAGCTCGGCGCGGCCGGGATCAAAGAGCACGTCGCCCGAGAGATCCGCAGTGACCTTGCCGGGCTCACGGTGCACCGGCACCTGCGTGGTGTCGGCCGGGGCAATGGCTCCGCCGCTAATCGGGAACGCGTCAAGATGCGTGCTCCACGCGACCAATGCACCGCCGCAGCGCTCGAAATACTGGAGCCAGAACTCGCGCAGTTTTGCTGCCGTAGTGTTGTCGAGCGGCGGCTGTGACTGCTGGTCGCCGCCGATTGCGTACACCCGCCAACCGCTGCAGTCAGGCAACAAGCGCTGGGCGGCAAGGATATTCAGCGCGACGGCGGGATCGTTCAGCGCACCCGGAGCGCTCAGATCGACCGGCTGCGACGTATTGAGCAACGACGTCAACAGAACAACGTCGATGGCGGCACCCTTTGGCGTCCCGGCCAGGTTGCCTTCCAGTGTCTTGATAGCGCCGAAGTCATCAATGGGCTGCGGATTCGGCCTGTCGTGCAGCGTCTGGCTGAAGCTCCGTTGCAGGTGGGTCTTTTTGCAGTCGAGGTTGTTCGTCCGGCTCAGCTGGTTGACGCCGTCGCCCGCCAATACCGTGTTGGCGAGCAGGCTCGGCGCGGTGGTGTCCGAGCCGACGCCGCTCACGATCACGCGTGCCTTGAGCCCCTCAGCGCCCTTGACGAGGGTATTGAAGTCACCCGCGTGGTATTCGGTCGCTTTGCCAATCTCGCCCAGCACGGCGACCGTCGGCGCCGACTGGCTCACGCTCGCCGGCTGATCACAGCTCCCCGTGCTCGGATCAGTCGCGTCCGCGGTTGAGGACGTCATGCACGCAGTCAAGCTGAACGCAAGGGCAGTGGTGGCAGGAAATGCACGGACGAGTGCACCAACAGTGATATTCATTTTCTTCTCCTAACGGTAGGTGTGGAACCCATTGACAGGCCCAAAGATTGGGCATAGACGGCCGCGAGAGCCATGGCCATCGCCTTGGTATCAAAATGCGGCAGACGGGTGAAGCTGCCGAAAGCGACAGTGCGCCAGGCTCGCTCCATCTCCTCCGAGCAGCCATTCCAGCAGTCGATAAGGAGCATGTGGACGGTACCTTGCGGCAATGCCGCGACTGCGGCGTGCATTTCCGCTGTGACGTCTTCAATGCCGTCCGTGATGACGAACACAAGCGGGACATCGTTCCGGCCGAGAGGCGGCAACACTTCAGCTACCCGCCGCAGCGCCGCTGGCATATCATTCCCGCCGAGCGTCTCGGGAATCGTGAGGCCCCGATTGAGCAAGCGCCGGTTCCGGCGTACATCAACCAGCGGTGTCACCATGTCATAGGGAGCCCAAGTGCCCCAATGAACGACGCCCGCCAGGCCGCCACCGGAACGCCGCTGCATGGCCACCAGGCTTTGGGCAGCCGCGTAGCGGATACCGGTCGGATCGCCGAACAACCCATACATGCTGCCGGAGTCGTCAATCGCAAAGACCGTCCGCACATTCTGAGCCAGTTCACGAATCTCCCGCGGTGAGCCGCCCACCAACGCCGGCAACGCGACAGGCCGGGCGGTGTGCGAAGTTTGGTCGAAGACGTCGACCTTTACCTCATTCACCGCCGAAGCGCTGGGAGCGATGTTGGTACGGCCGATCAACTGGCGCGCGCTCATCGCGAACCGCCATCGTGCGTGAAGAAGTAGGCCGCGTCCTCGCGGCGTGCGCGTAGTGCGCTCAGGGTTTCGTCGAGCTGGCGGAGCTCTCCCCCGATTTCTTCCTGCCGCTTGAGCAGCGCATCGGTGGTGAGCTTCTCGAAGGCTGGCACCGCCGCGACGCCCATCAGGAAGTGCTTGAGCTTGTCGCCGGTAGGAGTGGGCAGTTCCACCGGAAAGACCTTCCCGACAACCGGTTCCGGTTGCGAGAGGATGACGCGCCGGGCATAGAGGGAAGCCTGACGACGCATGTCCGATCCGCTGATGCCAACGTGGTGGCCAGCTTGAGCGAGCAGTGTGTCGAGAAGATCAATCTTCGCGTTGACCGACCCAACCAGCCCGTTGAAGACCGCCTCTTCTGTCTTCCACGCTTTTTCAACACGCTTCTTGCTCCGGAGGTGCTTCACCCAACGACGCCCGTGCGGCTGCGTATGCAGGTAGACGAGAAACGCTGCCGCCGCAAAAATTCCAATCTGGATGACTAGGAACGGCTGACTCTGCACGTGCTGGCCCTGTGTCCGCAGGTAGTCCACACGGACTGACGACAGTGCATCGAGCGCCAGCAGCGCCAACACCAGGCTTACTCCGATGAGTCCCAGATGAAGCCAGGAGAAGCCCGGAAGCTTCACCCTCGCTTCAGCGTTGACGGCCAGCCGTCGCTGGTCGATATCGTGTGCGATGAGCCGCAAGTTATGCCCGACGACATGCGCCAGCACGAGCAGTGCGGTGACCGACGCATAGGCTGTGATGTGGAGATCGTCGGTCAGGCTGACACCAGGAATCGCCGGCCTGTCCGCCAACCCGAAGATCTGGAAAGACGCCGAGACAAGCCCGGCTTCGCCAAGGAACAACAATGCGATCCCGGCGATCATCCAGACCAGCGATCGTAGGGACGGCAGCTCAAGGCCCTCCATCTCGATCCTGTGCCTTAGCCGCAGCCTTGACACTTCGGCGCGGCGCTTGTTTTCTAACGCGGCGTTCGCCGCCCGCTCGGCCGATCGCGCCTTTGGGATTGCGGCTTCCAGTTCGTCGACGGTCCGCTGGACGTCGTCGCGGTACTGGTGGGCGATCATCCCGGCGTTGTTGCCATGGCTTGCGTTGAGTAGGTCAAAGCTGTGCCGAAAGGTGTTCTCGCCAAGCCTGGACGGGTTGTGGACCGAAGCCTGCCCATCTTCGAAGGCGAAGGCCTCCACGTCTTTGTCGTGGTAGCCGCCTGGGTACTGACGGCCGGGACCGACCGACATCCAGTCCCGAGCGATCATGCTCGTCGCCGGAGACAAAGCAGGGAACTGGACGAAGTGGTACGCGACGAACGTTCCCATCGCCGACCGCCTATTCACCGAACACCAACAGAAGATGA